>Ga0209045_1000051_pt1 | contig 141696 bp, 127 predicted proteins | sample SaaInlLV_10m_DNA_4_FD_184664 | JGI IMG/M metagenome (GOLD analysis project Ga0209045, IMG submission 184664) | Marine microbial communities from expanding oxygen minimum zones in the Saanich Inlet - Saanich Inlet SI072_LV_200m_DNA (SPAdes) (version 2) | ecosystem: Environmental > Aquatic >...
GGGGGTCAGGCCACAGCCGGTCGCCAGCACACGGTCAATGACGTACTGCGGCTGGTTGCTGATGGCGAAGTCCCGCTGACCCTGCTCGACGTGCCACTTCATCCGGCGAAGTCGCGCCTCGACTGCCGCCCTGACCAGCTCTGTGCTGTCGTCCATCAGGACGACCACACTCGTCGGCAGCGCCGTGGGCCAGAAGGCTGACCAGTCCGCGTTTGCGGCGAGGGCCGCAGCAGCCTTGGCCAGCATTTCGTCTAGGTTGACGAAGTTCCACTGGGGTATGGCCCTGAGCTGCTTCTGTTCGGCTTCGTACATGGTGTCTCCGGGGCTACTACGGGGTGGGTCGGGAGTCTGAGCCGCTACCAGCGACGGTAGCTGCCCCGACCTTGGCTCCGGCCCCGGCGGGGCTGCTGGTAGCTCTGGTTGCTGCGGTTCAGGTCTTCAGCCGTCTTCCAGCAGAGGTCGGCACAGACCTGGTTGCCGCCGGTCTTGACGCCCGTGTGCTTGTTGGTGCGGACCTTGCTCACGAACTTCGGGGCTCCGCAGTGGCAGCGCGGGATGCTGACCACAGCCTTCCAGCAGTCCCGCATCCGCAGGATGACCCGCTTGGTGATCTCGTCGATGACGCCCGTGCGGTTGACCCGCTTCTGAGCGGAGGCGATGCCACGCTCGCGGCCGTCTCGGCTGCGGTACATGACGCAGACCCGGATGGCGTCCTTGGCGACCGCTCTGGTCATGTCGCCTTCGATGGTCGAGTAGACCAGCACCCTGATCTTGCCGTCCGTGTTCGGGACCTCTCGGGCGAACACTCGCTCCTTGGTTCCGTCGATGGTCGTCTCGATGAAGAGCGCCCTTGCGAACAGGGCCAGCAGTTCGGTCGCCAGCGTGCGGCGGTGGTCTCGGTCGCGGGGGTCGTACTTGCTCGTCGGGTGGGTCATCGCTTGCTCCGTATCGTTCGTCCACCTCCACTACTGACGGGGTTATGTTTCTGAGCCCCAAATCGCAGATAGTTTCCGCGAAAATAGGGGCTCAGAACGCAGGGCACGTCAGTAGTAGGGGTGAAGGAGAGACATGGCACGACGACCCCGAACGCTGGTGATCTTGAGCTACGGCCTTGGCTGGGACAGCACCGCCATCCTGGTCCGCTGGCTGCTCGACCCCTCCAGCCGAGACTTCGACCTCCGCGACCTCATCGTCGTCACGGCGATGACGGGGGACGAGTTCAAGTCGATGGGCGTCCTGGTCGAGAAGTACATCCTCCCCCTGATGCGAGCCCACGGAGTCCGCTTCGTGCAGGTCGCTCGCGGCGGGGCCAGCACCCGCGCTGGCGTCACCATCCTCGATGACTCCCGCTCCCCCACGAAGGTCTACCTCGACGGCGTCTACAAGCTGTCCGACGAGATGCTGGAGTCAGCCACCGTCCCGCAGTTCGGTGGAGCCCGACTCTGCTCGCAGAAGCAGAAGGGCGTCCCCCTCGACTTCATCATCGACAAGCTGACCAAGGGCAAGCCCTTCCGACACGTCATGGGCTTCAACGCCGACGAGTTGAACCGGGTCGCCCGCGATGCCAGCTACTCCACCGTCACCCGCAAGTCCGAGTACCCGCTGGTCACCTGGGGCTGGGGCCGGGCGAAGCTCTCCGAGTACGTCCGCGAGTCCCTCGGTGTCGAGTGGGAGAAGAGCTGCTGCACCTTCTGTCCGTTCGCTGGCTCCTGCAAGGCCGAGAAGATGGAGGCCCTGACCTCCCGCTACACCGCCGAGCCCGAAGCCGCCGTGCTGGCCCTGACCATCGAGCGTCGGTCCCTGGCGATGAACGTCCGCCAGCCCCTCTTCGCCAAGACCTCCCTGTTCGACGTGCTGGCACAGACCGATCCCGCACTGGTCGCCCTCTTCGAGAAGGACTGGAACTCCGCGAAGGCCTGGAGCCTCTACCGCGTCCGCCGCAGCTTCCGTGGAGTCGGACAGGCCGTCCGCAGCCTGGAGTGCATCGCCACCGGCCCGAAGGCCCGGATGCTTGCCCGGCAAGCATCGTTCGGCGAGGTGGAGCACACCGCTGGTTCGCCCCGTGTCTTCGTGCAGCGCAAGGTCGAGGACGTGTTCCCCGTCAACGAGGATATGTACGTCGTCGCCCCGGCTGGTGTCGCCCCGAAGACCAACGCGATGTTCGACGCCTACTGGGTCCGCACCGGAGAGGTCGAGGCAGCCCGAGCGACCGGGGCCGATGAGCCCTGTCCGAAGGCACGGGCGATGAGCTTCGTGCTCCGGTACGTCGTGACCCACGCGGCCAACACCTTCACCAAGGGCGATGTCCAGCGAGCCGCCGGAGCCTCCGGGGTCTTCACCAAGGAGGCCGGAGCCGCCTACGACGAGCTGAAGGCCGAAGGCCGGTTCGGCAAGGTCGGCAAGCGCATGACTCTGGCCCCCGCCGCCTGGGGCTCAGTCGAAGCCTCACCCGCGTAGTCGGAGCAAGGAGATCCATGCCCAGGTACACCAAGGCGCAGAAGGAACGAATGACCCGCTGGGCAGCTCGGTGGTGGGCTCAGTGCTTCAACGAGTGTCCGCCCCGGCACCCGAATCGAGAGCTTCACGCTCGGGCCTACGGCTTCTGGATGAACCGCACCGACCCGCTGCTCTCCCTGGATCTTGACGCGCTGTACGCGAAGACCGACGAGCTGCTCAGCACGAGACCGCCTAGTCGTCCGTGAACTCCGGTGCGGGGACGTGTTGCCCCCCGCTGAAGTAGCAGGCCGGTCCCGGCAGATGGAACGACCCGAGGTCGGTCTCCCACCAGGTATTCACCATCTCCAGGTCGAGCATCCCGTACAGGTCGTCGGGGAGGCTCCCTAGCCCCGGCTCGATGAACCACTCGCCCTCGTATGTCCCCTGCGAGTGGAAGCCCTGTAGCGCCCTGTGGACGGCTCTCTCGCGTGGTCCCTGGTCCAGTACGACCAGGATGATGCGGAGCTTGAACGGGGAGCCCACCTGAAGGTCTTGTAGCCGACGTGGTGGGTTTGACGACCGGCCGACCTTGAAGGCTCCGGTCGTGTGGGACTGGATCAGGTAGAGGTGCTCACCGCCCCGCATCGGGCTTCTCCGGCTTCTTGAACCCATCGCACTTGCAGGCCGCCCCGTCGCACTCCTGCCACAACGGGAGGAGCGGACGGAACTCGCGTCCGTGCAGGTGGCGGGGGTGGCCGCAGGTACAGACATCGGCCCACTTGGGGTCGGGCTTCACGGTTACTCGCCGAGCAGCTTGTCGAGCTTCGCCAGCAGCTCCTTGCGCTCCCGGCCCTTGCCGAGCTTGGAGCCTTCGATGGCCCGAGCGATGACCACCTTGCGGTTCAGCTCGTCGAGGTCCGGGAGGACCGCGTGCAGGAGGGTCCGAATCCCCTGCACGTCGAACCGGGACAGGTACATGCCGTTGAGCCGGTAGTCCTCGAACGCCTCCCAGGCCCACGGCACCCACACCTTCACGATCTCGGCGATGGCCTCGGCGTAGGAGCGGATCTCCTTCTGGGCGTGGGGGTCGAGCCGCAGGCCCAAGAAGTGGAAGAGGTTGTGGAGGTCCATCTTCCAGTACGCCTCGGTGTAGGTGGAGAGGGGCAAGTCCTTCCGGGCCACCTCCTTCGCCACACCGAAGGCCAGCCGCTCCTCGTAGAGCGCCCTTGCGTGGCCGTGAAACTCCGCTTCGCGCATGGAGAGGTAGGTCGGGGCGCTCATGTTCTCCGGCCCGCCGATGTTCGACAGGGTGTCCCTGGTGCCCCGGAACCCGAAGCCTTTCGGCCTCTCGAAGCCGTCCGGCCAGTCGGTCACGACCCCGCTGGAGCCCTGCTTGTTGTCCTTGCTCTGCGACCGCCACTCGGTTGCGAGCTGTGCGGAGTCGATGGCGGGGGCGTAGCGGGTCGAGGACTCGTTCACGTTCGCCGTGCGGTGGCGAATCCACTGTCGCCAGGCGTCCATCGGCACCCGGACGCGGATCTTCAGCTCGCACATCTCGAACGGCGTCGTGTGGCGGCAGCGCATCAGGTAGCGGAGCAGGTGCCGGTTCGAGGCGTCGGTGCTGGTGTCCGCAGACCCGAAGAAGCTGACCCGGGCCGCGTCGATGATGGAGCGGTCGTCGCCCATCACGTCGATGAGCTGGACGTGCCCATCGTTCAGGACAGGGATGGGGGTCGTGAACGGCAACAGGCGGTCAGGCAGACTCATGCGGGGCTCCCAGGGTGAGGTGGTGTTCTGTCTATACCCGCAGGGCTAGTAGAACCCACCCTGGGGAGATGCACATGCCTGAGACACCACCGCCCGCCGCTCCCACCATCCCCTCGCCGGGGAAGTGGACTGATCTTGCGTTCAAGGTGCTGTCCATCCTGGTGGTCCCCTTGTGCCTGTGGGGGGTCAAGCTGGAAGTCGGCCAGGCTGTCCAGGACACGAAGATCGAGACCCTGGAAGTAGAGGTGGTCGCCGCCAAGGCCATCAAGGCTGGCGTCCAGGCCAACACGGTCACCCTCGGACGGGTAGAGGAGAAGCTCAATGGGACGAATGCCCGGCTGGACGAGATTCGGTCTGATCTGCGTCGCAGCCTGCCTCCTCGGTAGTTGCGGCGACCCCACCCCCGTCCTGGAGCCCAACCTCGACGAGCTACTCAGCGGGGATTTCGATCTCATGGACATGGATTCCGATGGCGTCATGGACGTTCGGGACGATTTCCCTGGCGACGACGACTCGTCTGGCGACGACGACTCGTCTGGCGACGATGACTCGGCCCCGCTGTTGACCGTGGACCCGGTGGCGGTAGCGAAGGCCTGGGGAGTAGAGCCCACCCCGAAGTCGGAGCCCGCCTACGAGCCGGACCGATCAGGGAAGAAGCACGCCCCGGTCCCGGAGCTGATGGTTGAGGCTGCTGCGATGCAGGAGCAGCGGGTGGTGGTGAAGCGGACCGACGTGAAGACGGAGATCCTCGATACGGACGTTGAGGATCTGGCAGCGGCGATCAGAGCGGCCCGGTACGCCCGGCTCGACGAGTACGCGCAGAAGTGGCACTGGAAGGTGGAGGCCCCGAGCGACTGGCTCGTCAGGCACCCCGAGAAGCTGGAGTGGTGGAAGGAGTGGGTGGAGCTGAAGCCGGAGGCCGATGCTCTTGCACTCGCTCGCGCGGCTGTTGCGGTCAAGGAAGCTGCTGGCGAGGTGCCTGGTGACTGAACCGACCAAGCGTGAGATCCAGGCTGCTTTCGGGCAACGGGTCTACGAGTATCACGACGACAAGGGGACGGTGTACTACTCGTTCACCCAGGCTCCGAACATCATCTCGCCCCCGAAGCGGCTCAAGATGCAGAACCGGATCGGTGTCCATCTGGTGAACTTCGTGACGCGACTTCGGCGATTGAGCGACTCCATGCAGGTGCCGGAGGGGACGGCGGGTAGGGTGCCCCGCGTTGAGCAACACCCCCCTCCCGGAAGAAAACCATGAGCGACAACGGCACCCCCCAGCAGCCTCCCCAGCCCCACATCTTCGGTGAGGTCGAGCCCGACGAGCTTCAGCGGCTCGCCGGTCTGAAGCAGCAGGCGGACGGCATCATTCACCAGATGGGCGTCAACCGCGTCAACGAGCACCGGCTGATCATGCAGCTCAGTCAGTGCGAGCAGGCGACCAACGAGATCGTGAAGGTCGCGGGCGAACGCTTGGGCATCCCCAATGGCACCGCATGGTCCGTGACCAGCGACGGCAAGGCCGTCTCGGTCGGTCCGCAGCCGACACCTCCGCAGATGCGGCCGAACCTGTCCGCCGTCCCGACGCCGGACGCGGGCGAGGACACGACGCCGGAGGCGTGAAGGGCAGGGTGTAGATGACGACCAACCAGTGGGAGAGCGCCGGGCCAGTTCCGCTGCCCCCCAAGAACACTCAGGTCGTCAGCCCGTTCACCATCGGGATGCTCGATTTGCGGTGGGAGGACCCAGCGGTCCTCGCCCGCAACGTCGGGTTCACTCTCGTTGGGGTGAACATCTACCGCTCCGAGGCGTCTGACAGAGGCCCCTTCCGCCGCATCAACGAGTTCCCCATCGGGGGCACGTTCTTTCGCGACCGCACGGACTACGCACGCATCGACCGGGAGGCCGTGCGGTGGGACTCGGACTGGCTCTACAAGGGCAACGCCCCGAACGACCGGCGATGGACCTTCTGCACCCGCAACGTCATCTCCAAGCGGTTCAACTCGGCCCCCAATCAGGACGCTGACGACGCCGACTCGCCCACCGACGTACAGCTCTTCATCAACGGCGAGGAGATCCCCGTCGCTGATGTCTTCGGCTCCACTCGCCAGGTCACCCTCGTCAACGCCCCCGGCTTCGACGCAGCCACGGAGACCATCGAGGACCCGGTGATCCCCACGGCTACCGACGTGGTGGAGATCAGCTACTACACGCCGAAGAACCACGTGAAGTCCGGGCTGGACATGAACCTCTGGTACCGCTTCACGTCGGTTGCCATCGACGCCAGCACCCCCAGCGGCTACGTCGAGACCCCGCTGGACTGGTGCGAGCCCCGGAGCCTGGTCGAGGTCGAGTCACTCGACTGGATCTGGCGGGAAGCCATGCGGCGGAACGCCTGGATTCTTCAGCAGGGCGGGGAGCGGGTGAAGCTCTTCATCCGCAAGACATCCGGCGTCCCCTGCGATTGCCAGATCGAGGACAAGACCAGGGAGTACAGCAAGCAGCCCTCGCAGCGGTGCCTGGTGTGCTTCGGCTCCGGGTTCGTGGGGGGCTACGAAGGCCCCTACGAGGGCATCATCGTCCCCGACGATGCAGAGCGGCGGATCTCGCAGGCGGTCGGTGGTCGTCGCAAGGAGCACACCTACGAGGTCTGGACCGGCCCCAGCCCGCTGTTGACGCAGCGGGACTTCGTGGTCAAGCAGACCAACGAGCGGTACAGCATCGGGCCGGTACGACGGCCCAGCCATCGGGGCAACCTGATGCAGCAGCACTTCACCATCGCCTACTTCGACCAGGGCGACATTCGCTACAAGGTGCCCATCTACGGGACCACGGAGCTTGCCTGGCCGCAGACCAGAGGTCAGCAGACACCTCGCGTCTTCTCTCCCCGGCCCGTGGACCAGGCCCTTGAGGGTCTGCCCCAGTGGCCGGAAGGTGCTGACGGCGACAACCCGCAGATGACTGAGAAGTCGAACATCCCGGATGCACGGGAGCGGAGAGGCCGTTCCCGCGTCTGGGAGAACACTGAATACTGATGGCCGGTCACGGCAAGGTGAAGGGCATCTACGCAGGCCCGGTCGCCAAGGTGCTGGACATCCCGGTCACCAAGGGTCTGCTGGAGAAGCTCGGCAAGTGCATGGTCGCGGCCTACGTCAAGGAGGCCAAGAAGGACTTCGCCAAGCGCGGCTGGTCCGGCGAGGCCCGTGACGGTTCGGCCCCCATCTGGGACTCATTCTCGTACCGCATCAGGGGCGACCGGACCATCGAGGTGCTGAGCACCTTCCCCGACATCGAGGTGTTGACCACTCAGGACATCCCCTCGCGGCGGATGACATGGCTGACGCAGGAGGGCAAGAACATGAAGCCCTCGCAGTACCCGGTCACCCCACGGGAAAAGAAGCTGGGGATGAAGCTGGGTGGCCGCGTCTCACAGAACAAGCGGATGCCCCTCGTGGTCCCCATGAAGGACAAGAGCGGCACGGTCGTCTTCCGCACAGCCCCATTGAAGATGCAGGACGCCTGGGTCCACCCCGGCATCGCGCGGTTCACCTTCATGGAGCGGGCGGTACGCACCGGCAAGGCTGGCTGTGTCCAGATCCTTGCTGATGAGGTCAGGAAGTCGCTAGGGCTGGAGCTGACGAAGCGGATGCGAGGATGATCGAGGCCGAGGTCACCTGCCAGTGTGCTCAGATTGCTCTGCCGGATCTGCGGCTGTCCATGGTGAACGGTCAGGTCGTCTATCTGGATGAGGCCGATGCAAAGGCATCGGTGGACCTTCAACGGGCGTGGAGGGCGAAGGCCGTCATCGTCAAGTACATCAAGCGATTCCGAGAGCGAAGGGCAGCCCGGCTGGCCCTCCCGGAGCCCCCTACGCAGCAGGGGGTAGGGTTCCTGCCGCCGGGACCGCTGGAACAGACCGTGGTGGTCGATGTCGAGGCGATAGCCCAGCGTGTCGCAGAGCTGCTGGAGCCTCGCCTTGTAGCCAGCGTCACAGCCTCCGTGGTGGCCGCTCTGCGCTCCGAAGGCCCCGTGGTGGTCGCTGGTACCCCGGCTGTGCCCGCCCCGCCACAGGCGCTCGTGGGGGATGACGTGCCGGTGTTCATCCCGTCGAAGATCGGCAACGCCCTGGAGGCCGACCTTGAACTCCAGGCGACCACGGCCACTGAGGGGGTAGTGTCTGACGCGGCTGCTGCCTTGCGGGCCGCCCGGAAGAAGCAGGAGCCGACATGAGCAAGAAAAAGACCCTTGGGGTCGGGCTGGACATCGGGACGATGAACATCGTCTCCGCTCGCAGCGTCGGTGGCAGCATCGAGACGAAGCGGATGCGGGACGCCTTCATGTCCATGCCCCCGAACAAGACCCGGATGCTCAAGCTCTCGGAGACCAGCTTCGTCGAGCGCGAACATGATGTGCTCCTGCTGGGCGATGCTGCGATGGAGATGGCCAACGTCTTCGGTGGCAATCCCCGCCGTCCCCTGGCTGGTGGGCTCATCGCTGCCGGGGAGTCCGATGCGCTGGGCGTGTTGAAGCTGCTCATCAAGAACGTGCTCGGGGAGCCGCAGATCGAGAACGAGGTCTGCTACTTCAGCGTCCCCGCTGCCCCCCTCGACCAGCCCGGCAAGGACATCATCTACCACCGGGGCGTCTTCGAGCGCATCGTCGAGGAGTGCGGGTTCGAGCCGTACCCCGCGAACGAGGCCATGGGCATCATCTTCAGCGAGTGTGCTGCCGAGGGCTTCTCCGGCCTGTCCTTCAGCTTCGGCTCCGGGATGACCAACGTGGCCCTGGCCCTCAACACGACCGAGGTGCTGTCCTTCTCCGTCCAGCGGGGCGGTGACTGGATCGATGAGCACGCAGCTCAGGCGGTGGGGATGACCCAGGCTCAGATGTGCGCCCTCAAGGAGAGCGGCATCGACCTGATGACCCACGAGACGCAGCCGGAAGAGGCCCTCACCCTGTACTACAAGGCGATGATCGACTTCGCGCTCGACCAGGTGGCGGCCCACTTCGTCGCGCAGTCCGGCCAGTTCACCTTCCCGAAGCCCATCCCCATCATCGTCTCCGGCGGGACGAGCATGGCGGGCGGGTTCATCGACTTTTTCAACAAGGTCTGGCGCAAGAAGAAGCGGAAGTTCCCCATCGAGGTCAGCGAGATTCGCTCGGCCAAGGACCCGCTCAACGCGGTGGCCTTCGGGATGCTTATCCAGTCCATGCAGGAGTACGAAGAATGAGCCCCCACATCGAGCCGACCGACATCCAGCCCGACGCCCCGGGTCCGATCCGCATCCGCCACATGCTCTGCGACGCCGAGAGGCCGGTGCGGGGCAACGACGGGAAGGACTACAGGTTCACCTGCCAGTCGAAGTGCGACAACGAGACCACCTACGCCTGCACGGGCTCCGAGCACAAGGTCCCGGGCACCGAGGTCATCTGCACCTGCCCCTGCCACCAGTCGATGCAGGGCGTCACCATCGAGAGCTTCGACAAGGTCACTGTGACCCCGGACGGCAAGCTGAACGTGGAGGGGTTGAAGCTCAGTCCCGTGACGGCTGAGTCGCAGTGCCGCGTCCGCATCACCGTCGAGATCCTCGACTACCCGGACTCCGACCTGGACGTGCTCAAGGTGGACGCCCGTGGGACCACCTACTCGTTCATCCTGGACGAGGCGGTCATCTCCAACAACCGTGAGGTGAAGCGGGTCGATCTGCCGGACGGCGGGTGCGAGCTGGTGGCCAGCCCGGATGTCGCGTGGTCCATCGTGGGTACGGAGCACGGCGTCCCTAGCCACTGATCTCCCTATCCCTGGCAGGAGGTAGATGTACTTCCAGCTCACAGAGGCGCTCAAGCGACGGTTCATCGAGGAGCTACGACGCTACTGGTCGTATCACCCGAAATACCGTGACGACCTTGTGCAGAACATCCAGGGGAAGTTCAGCTTCAAGGAGCGGCCCCAGCACGGGATCATCATCAAGACCGGCTCGGGCAACCGGGTAGACCTCTCAGCCGACAACTACATCGGCGTGGTCGAGTCCTACTGCCTGATGACCCGGGTGAAGAACAAGCCCGGCCTCTCGGTCGAGTGGGTGCGCGAAGACTCCGTCGCCATCCAGAACAACAACGGCTACTTCCCGTCGCCTCCCGGCCTCTACTACCTCGACGTGCAGGAAGAGGGCGGGAGCCTGGTCTTCTACGTGGACCCCCTCGTTGAGGTCTTCCACGAGCCCGTGAGCATGATCGACACGACGAGCGGGCAGCTCCAGCAGACCCCGGTGACCGGGAGCCTCCGGCTCTACGAACAGCCGTCCCGTTTCCAGCTTGTCGAGGGCGTGAACTACGACCTGAACGCCACCGGGGGCATCACCCTGACCAACCCGCTGACGGGCGGCCGGTGGTTGCAGGCCGACTACCGCTACCCCACACCGTCAACAGGGCCGTACCCCATCACGGAGATGCACGCGAACAACGTGGCCATCCCCGGAGTGGTCATCGCCTTCGGGCGGCGGGCACAGGCTGGCGACCAGGTGGCCATCATGGTCCACGACATCCGGCGTCCGGCCTACATGGAGTACGGCGGGAAGTGGGAGCTGACCCTCGACTGCGACGTGATGAGCCGGGATGTCCACGCCCAGCAGGAGATCGTGGATCAGACGGTCATCTACCTCTGGGGCGTCCTGCGCTCGCACCTCTCGCACAAGGGCATCGAGATCACGGATGTCTCGATGGGTGGGGAGTCCGAGGAGGTCTACGACGAGAACGGCGACGACTACTTCTACAACGCGAACTTCACCATCACCTGCCAGACCGACTGGTCCATCCATGTCCCCATCGACGGCTGGATGCGGCAGGCGGCTCCCCTGACCCGCGCCCAGGCCGCCCAGATTGCCGCACTCTCCGACGATGATCTTCGGGGTGAGGACGGTAACATCAAGGGTCTGGAGGCCCTCGGTGTCGAGGCGGTGCAGGACCCCTTCTGGTCCGGCCGACGAGGGACCTTTGAGATGGTGAAGTAGGAGCGAGCATGGAAGAGGTCCGCCACAAGACGGCGAAGTCGTGGTTCGACGCCATTGAGACAGCGAACGGCCATGAGCTGCTGGTGGGTGACGTTCCCACACGGCGGTCTCTCGGCTTCTTCGACCACACCGACGAGAAGCACCACCTGATCGGCCTGACCCTGATGGACGTGACCTTCTCGGACTACCTGGACCAGTTCCCGAAGGACCGCCGGGAGGCAGTGAGCCACAGTGTCCGGGAGTATCTGAAGACCCCGGAGAGCCGCAAGAAGCTCATCGAGAGCCGCGCCTGATGCCGACCTACGAATACCAGTGCGAGTGTGGCGTCCAGTTCGAGGCCCGTGCCTCCATCGCCAACAGGGATCAGACGAAGCCCTGCCCCGCCTGTCCTGAGCAGGGCAAGCCCATCCCTCCCTCCGGCGTCCACGGTCATTTCAAGAAGGAGGTGACCGGCCCCGTGCCTCAGAACACGGGCATCCACGACCTCGACACGAAGATCGACCGCGTGATCGGCCAGTCCAGCCACCAGGGCTGGGAGGTGGCCGAAGGGCGGAAGCGGATGAAGCAGGAGGTCATGCACCGTGAAGGCGTCACGGGCCACGACCTCTCGAAGAATCTCGACGGCTCCTACCGGGTGCTCAAGCCGGAGGAGCGGGGTCTCCACGAACGCAGCCAGGCGATTCACCAGGCGGCGGGGGAGCGAAAGAAGCCGAAGGGGTAGTCGATAGTTTGACTATCCCGCACCCTTATCAGCGAAGGGCAAGTTCCTAGAACGCGCCCAGGCACCTCCTCTCCGCACCGGAGATGGTCAGACAGACGACAGGATGAGTCCCAGCTTGTGCTTCCCCTGATGGGGACCTGCCTCCCGCGCTTCGGCGGGGATGGACACGATGAAGCCATACGGACTGATGCTCGAACCCTGTTGACCACTCTCGTGAGGTGCCCTGATGTCGTTCCCCGGTCTGAACTACGCCCCGCCCAACGTCTACACCCGGACTGAGTTCGAGAACCCTCTTCAGGGGGCCATCGAGTCTCTGAAGGTCCCGATCTTCATCGGCGAGGGCAACGAGTACCTCTCCCAGGTGGATCTGGAGGTCGTGCGCGGCTCGTCCGCGACCATCGACCAGCGCATCGTCGGCGAAGACATGACGGGCCGTGCGGTCGCCAGCGTCTCGGCCACGGGCGTCGTGACGCGGAGCGCCTTCGACGGCGTCCTCAACCGGGTCCAGGTCCAGAACCTCCCCGTCGTGGACGGCACGGGTCGGGGCACGACCAGCAACAGCCGCAGCGACGTGACGGTGACCCTCAACGGTCTGCCGGTCGTGGTGTCGGCCCTGGACGGTGCTTCGGGCATCCTGACTCTCGCGCAGTCCCCGGCCCTGGGTGACCTCGTGCGGGTGAGCTACTTCTTCAACCGTGAGGACACGCTCGTCACGGACGACCTCTCGGAGCAGGTCACCCTCCTGGCGGCCATCATCCAGGCCAGCGTGGGCATCAAGGACGTGAACGCCCCGACGCCGGGCACCACGACCATCGACCTGCACGCTGACGTGCTCGGGCCGACCGGCCAGGTCATCGTCCCGGCGAACAACGTCCTGAACCTCATCGTGGACGGAGTCACGGCGGCCATCACGCTGACGCCGAAGGCCGACTACACGATGCAGCAGATCGCCAACGTCATCTCGGCGGCTGGTGTCGGGACGCTGACGGGCGCGACCTTCGTGAACAACCACGGTGAGAGCACCCTCTCGCTGAACTCCGACCACGACCTGACGGTCATGGAAGGCACGGCGAACGCCCTGCTCGGTCTGGTGACGGGCTCCGTGAGCGTCCGCCGGAAGGCCTTCTACACGTTCAACGGTCCCATCGTGGACGGCACCAACGGCGGCGTCACGACGACTGACCCGAGCCACGTCACGGTCAAGGTGGACGGCGTCCAGGTCATCCCCGTCACGGTGGACGGTGCGACTCGGGCCATCACCCTCGCCCAGGCCCCGGAGGCCGGTTCGACGGTCACGGTGACCTACTGGTTCAACACCTGGCAGGACACCTACGACCACCTGGCCCACGTCAACGTCACAAGCGTCGAACGGGTCGGCGACGTGCCCGGTGGCAGCCAGTACACCCAGGAGGCCGACTTCGTCCTTCAGAACGACCGGGTGATGTGGGGTACGGCGGCCACGGTGGTCAGCGGCATCACGACCACCGGGTCGGAGCTGCTCGATGACACGCAGGTCACTCCGACGCTGGTGGACAACCGGACCTTCATGTCCCCCTGCCTGGCGGTCACGTCCGCACAGGGCGCGGTCAGCACTAGCGACTTCCAGCTCCCCCTGAACCCGACCCTCGGCAACGGCCGCTCGACGAGCCTCGGTCAGAGCCTCTTCCAGAGCATCAGCAACAACCGCATCGGCGTCCCGGTGAACCGGCCCGACGTGGTGGATGTCTACTGGGGCTTCTCGGTGGCAGACGCGCTGGTTCGCGGCAAGGTCGAGGCCATCAAGGTCGAGGGCAGCGTCATCACGCTCCCGGTCGAGGTCCCGGTCGGAGCCAGCGTCTTCGCCAGCTTCTATCACAACATGATCGTGGACATGGAGTACACGCTGGCCGTGGTCCTGCCCGGCATCAGCGGCGTCGGTACCTACACCATCGCGGACTCCGGCGGGAACTCCGTCTACACCCCGACCTTCGACAACAGCACGAAGTCGGCGGGCCTGACGGGCATCGAGATCGTCTTCCCGAGCGGCAGCGAGCTGACCCCGGACCTCCACTTCGAGGGTGGTGCCGGGACCGGCTTCACCGGCCCCATCGAAGAGGTGGTCACGGTCACCCTCGCGACGACGCAGGACACCCCGGCGAAGTTCACGGTCTCCGGCCCGTCGCCCTATGCCTTCATGCCCGGTGAGTCCGACCTCATCGCCATGACGATCAACGGGGACACCGTGCTCCCGGTCGCGGGCACCGACATGGACGTGCTCTCCGGCGGTGGCCTGGGTGTCATGGCCCACTTCGTCAGCAACGAGATCGCCTACCCGGACGGCATCGACTTCGACGTGGCCGACTTCACGGGCGGCGACGAGCAGGTCATCCTCACCATCGACGCTGTGGAGGTCACGGCGACCGTCGAGTCACTGGCCAACCAGACCATCGACGCCTGGGTCGCCTCCATCAACGAGGCGGCGGACGGTCACCAGGGCGTCGCGGGCGTCGGTGCCCCGACCACCACCAGCTTCGAGCTGGCAGCGGGCAGCCGTTCCGCCGTGGACAACTACTACGCCGGGTGGCGGGTGGTCGTCGGCAGCGGTGCTGGAGCCATCACGGCCGGTACGGTCGGCACGGTCCTCAGCTACGTCGGAGCCACGGGCATCATCACGCTCACGGCGATCATCGACGGGGCCAACGCCTTCGTGGCGGCGGACCCCTACCGCATCTACAACCCCGACACGATGGCCGAGATCAAGGGAGCCACGCGCTTCAACGGTCCCATCGACCTGTCGGGTGCTGCGGGCTTCGACACCCTGACGATGCGGTTCAACTGCCTCGCCACGGCGGGTGCGGTGAACATCACCGCAGCGGTGGCGGCCCTGCACTCCTCAGTGTCGGTGCTGGCGTCGGCCCTCAACACGGCGTTCCGTGGGGCCTCCGGTGACGACATCCTGACGCCTCCGGCGGGCGGCTCCCCCATCGCAGTCGTCATCGGCGGTGATGTCCTCCTCTCGGGTCTGGACTTCATCTTCACGGCGGACGGCAACGGTCGCCTGACGGTGGTGGTGCAGCTCCCCGGCCTCTCGACGGCGGGCTTCCTGGAGTTCGTTTCGCAGGGTGCGGCGGTCGATGACTTCTGCAACCTCGCGGGCTTCGACGCGGGCACGGCGGGCAGCGGCCAGATGAAGCTGAACATCGGCGAGGTGGCGAAGAGCTACCGGCTGACGCAGGGCGGCGTGAACGTCCACGACCGGCTGATTCTTCGCAACCGCATCCACCCCGGCGGCTTCTCGATGAGCGCCCTGGACGCGGTGGATCAGTGCCAGCTCCTCGTGGGTGCGGGCTCCGGCAACGCCAAGGCGGGTCTGGCGAACGCGGACTTCGGTGAGGCGGCCCACGGTGCCACGGTCCACGGGGCCACGATGGTCGGCCGGGTCGGCTTCGCAGGCGGCACGAACACGGCGGGCGAGCCGCAGGTGACCTTCTACGACGGCACGGGGGCACAGCCCGCGAACAACGTCCTGGCGTTCACCCTCGACGGCGTTCCCTTCAGCGTGACCTTCGCGGCGTCGGCAACGGGCACGGTGAACCTGCTGGGCATCGCGGCTGCTGCGGGCGACCGCATCATCCTCCAGATCCAGACGGCTCTGGCTGCTCTGCCCGGTGCGCCCTTCGGCAACCTGGCAACCATCCAGGGTGCGTTCATCTGCCGGGCAGAGGGAGCGGGCATCCGGCTCACCAGCACGACGATGCACGAGAGTGGCGTCATCGTGATGGGTGGCGGTTCGGCCAACGCGGTCCTCGGGTTCACCGAGGGCACGGTCGCGGCCCGGCAGCTCGTCACGGCGGGAGAGCTGGCGTCGGCACTGAACTCGCACCGGGAGAACAACATCCCGGACTTCCTGCACGACTTCTCGGCCATCAACGCGGCGGCTGCTGAGTTCGCTGCGCAGGCGGTGGCCAAGGTGGTCGAGGACACGGCCTCCCGGAAGTTCCTGACCATCGCCTCGGCGGGTCCGGCCACGACCGACTACGGCACCGGCTCCACCATCGCCCTGCTGGGAGCCACGACGCGCTCCTGGCTCTTCGTGGGCACGGGCATTGACGAGTTGAGCAACGCCGGTTCGGCGGGAGAGGCGGCCCTGAACGGGTACTTCGTCACCTCCTCCGATGGTGTGAACGGCTCCGGCTCGGCGGACACTTCGGTGCTCAACGCGGGCACCGGACAGGATGGGACCATCGGCCAGACCTACCGCGACGCGGTGACCGGCCTGACGTTCACCATCCTGCCTCGCGGCTGGCACGACAACCCGGCGGGTCCCTGGATCGCCTACCCGGCGGCGGCGACGTTCCGGTTCGCGGTCAGCCAGACGGTCACGACCGACGCGAACATCCCGGTGCGCTCCATCCCCGGTCTGGAGATGAAGGTCGCGAACACGGCTGATGTGGGTGTGAGCGACACGGCCATCGTGCAGACGTACCCGCGAGGGGGCGAAGAGCCCGCCATCGGGGACATCTACTACGCCAGCTACGTCTACCAGAAGCAGGATTTCACGACGGGCTTCTTCACGAAGATGTCGTCCATCATCGCGGCCTACGGTGCCATCCACCCGGAGAACCCGGTGTCGCTGGCGGCCTACCTGGCGATGATCAACGGTGCCGTCCTGGTGGGCGTCAAGCAGGTGCCCCGGGCGACCGGGACCAACTTCGCCAGCGTCACGACCTACGTGGCGGCGGTCACGGAGCTGGAAGGCGTCCTGCCCGGCCACATCGAGCCGGACCTGATCACACCCCTGCTGGGTAGCTCCACGCAGCTCTTCCAGTTGCTCGCTCGCAGCAACGACATCCAGAGCAGCATCCGCTACCGCAGCGAGCGCACCAGCATCATCGGGATGTCGGCGGGCGCGACGGAGGCCCAGGCGAAGACCCTGGCCGGTGTGATGTCGAACGACCGGATGCGGATGGTCTACCCGGACATGGCCCTCATCGACATCGAGGAGGACGACGGGACCAGCAAGGAGCACCTCATCGACGGCCCGATGCTGGCCGCGATGCTGACCGGCTCCGTGGTCAGCCCGAACTACGACGTGGCGTCCCCCTGGACGCGGCGGAAGTTGATCGGGCCGAGCCAGCTCGCCAGGACGCTCGACGCGGTGCAGCAGAACCAGCTCGCCCAGGCGGGCGTCACGGTGCTGGACGACAAGCCCCCCTTCATCCGGGTGCGACACGGTCTCACGACCGACATGACCAGCATCCTGACGAAGACGCCGACCGTCCGGCTCATCGCCGACCACGTCCAGCAGCAGAGCCGGTCCACGCTGGACCAGTTCATCGGGCTGAAGTTCCTGCCCGGCGTCCTCTCGCAGGTCGAGGGGCGGCTGGCCAAGATGTTCCAGACGCTCGTGAAGCAGCAGATCATCGCCATCTACACCGGCCTCAAGGCCCAGGTGGATGCCGAGGACCCGACGACGGCCAACGTGGAGGCCTTCTACCAGCCGGTCTTCCCGCTGCTCTACATCGTCCTGACGTTCCACCTCCGCGCGAGCCTGTAGCCCCTAGGCGGGGTCAGGGCATGAGCCTCTGACCCCGCATCTAGGCCTCAGAGGATGCTCACGGTCGTCTTGGTCTCGACCTTGAGCTTCGCAGCGACCTTCAGCACCGCGAAGACGGGCGGCTTGCGACCGTAGGAGTGCTTCGGAACCGCCGAGAGTTCATCCACCTTCTCCTGGAGCCGGGCCTTGTCGGTGGTGACCCAGTGCTCGAAGGTGTCGGTGGTGACGGTGTGGGCGGGGTAGCCGTGCCCAGGATTGGTGCGGCTCCGCTCGTCACCCTCAACGTGGTGGGAGTCGGTCTTGTAGATGTGGACCGCGAAGTGCGGCCCCTCGGGGATGTCGGCGGGGGTGTTCACCCTTTGCATTTCAGTGCTCCTGTTCGTGTTCACACGCGGTTCAAGATCGCCCCACCGCTGGCGGGGGTCAGATCGAAGATGCGATCCTCTGCCTCGCGGAGTAGCTCCGTCAGCCGCTCGACCTCTTCGGCGTGGGCCTCTGCCCTGGCGGCAAGCACGTCCTTCGCCTGACGCATTTCAGTGTTCGCGGCGTTCCGCTCATCCATCGCCTCATGCCACCGCTTCTCGGCAACTTCGGTCTCCTCACGGGCGGCCTTGACCTCCAGCTTCATCTTGTCGTAGTCCACCATCGCAGCCCGATACTTCGCGGCCTGCCTGCCTGCGACCTTCACGTCGGTGCGGGCCTTCCCCTTGGGGAAGTAGTGGCCCCACACCCCATGGGACGAGACGACCTTGGAGACCTCGTGGGAACAGAGGGTCAGCCTGGTCCTTCGACCCGCCGCTCGCCATTCCTCGTACCAGACATCGTCGTCAGGCCCCAGGTAGCTCAAGTGGGGGAACAGGAACCGAAGCTCCGGCCGTCTGAGGACGTTCCCTTTCCTGATGGGCTCCGTCATGTAGGGGCGGATCGACTGGCTCTCACGCTCGCCAGCCCACCAGTGCCCGCCCTTGTCCTGACGCACGCTGGTCAGGCTGTCCGGCGAGAGGTGGCCCTCGACCACCTTGTTGGTGCGGGTGGATGACTCCTGCGGTAGTCCGATCTCCGGCAGATCGAACATCCGGGGGTTCGGCTTCGGGAAGTCCCGTGTCTGTCGATAGGTCTCCATCTGGGCCTTCGTGAGCCACAGCTCCTCGACCACTCCTGTGTGGAGGTTGAACAGGTGGTGGCTGACGTAGACGTTCATGTCCGCCGACGTGATGTACTCCACGTCATCCAGCGTGACCCGCGACACCACCTGAGCGTAGTGCTGCGTCACTCGATAAGACGAGTCGGCTCGAAGGACGAATGCGCGGGTCTCATGGTCCATGGGGCTACTACGCTCGCAGTCGTGCATCTGAGCCCTAGACGTTCAGGGCTTCCAGAGCCCTTCTGACGAGCTTCCAGACCGGGTAGCTGAGCCGTGGGTAGTCGAGGACATCGGCGGTCCTGGAGACCGCCTTGGGGCTCCCCTTGCGCATCAGACGGATGGCGTAGTTGCCTCGCCTCGCCTGCTTGCCAGTCCAGCTCGTGTTGTGGATGAGCATCCGGCCGATCTCGAAGGCTTTGCTCTCCCGGCCTCCGGGCCACATCTCGATCTTGACGACGAGCATCAGGTGATGCCGCCGGGGATGTTGAAGATGCGCTTCAGCGTGTCCCGGATCACGTCGGGGTCACGGACGATCTGAAAGCACGCCCCTGCTGAGATATGGGTGGTGGTGTCGCAGAGGTCCTGGCCCTGCACCACGATGATCTCGCCCTTGCGCATCAGCTCGTTGTCGGCCTCGGAAAGCAGGCAGCCCACGTCGTAGTCCGGGTGGACCTGCATCGGTCGGGCTTTGTCCCCGTCGATCAAAGTGACGTTGATGGCAGGCATCAGACCGGCTCCTCCGGCTCCATGGCCTTGCGGCGGTGCTCTGCGCCAACGCTCGTCGCCAGCGTCGTGAGAGCCGAGCATTCCAGCATGGCCTCGAACTCTGGCTTCGTCTCCACCGTCCAGTGCCAGAAGGGCGTCTTGCCGTTGCGGACTCTGTATAGGGCGGTCGTGCAGATGTGCTGGAGCAATCGCTTCTGGGCCTCCATCTGGAAGGCGGGGCTGTAGCCGTACAGGGTGCTTTGGATGGTCTCGTGATCGACAAAGACGGTGATGTCGATCACGACACGATCCTCATCCGCGTCGTTGATGGATACGGTGAGCAGTCGTTTCGACGGCCAGTCCGGGGGGAGATCCTTCGCCGTCACCTGATGGATCTGCGGGCTGACCTGATCTGCGCTCGCCGTGTCTGTCGCCCCACCGCCCTTGTTGGTGGATGGCTGGGCCTTTGGCCCCAGCGGGCGGAGCTGGATCGACTGCTCCAGAGCAACACCATCCGGTGTGGGCACCGAGACGTAGATCACAGAGGGGATGTCCTTCTGGCTGATGTTCCCCCTCACCTTGAGGCGGGCTTCCCCATACGAGTCCGTCCATGTGATCGACGCTGGTGTCGAGGTCCACGCACTACGCGGCATGACGTGAAAGGGCGTGGTCCCATCCGGGACGGCGTTGCAACCGAGCCGGAGAGTGATGGTTCCGCCGACGTGCGCTCGAAGCGCCTCCTTCGAGTGCGTGATGAGCCGGAACGGCCCCTTGGGGTTGGGGAAGGTCGGGTTCTGTGAGCGGGCCTTGGACACCTGGCTGGTCGTACTTCTGAGGAATCGGACGTGGGCGTGGGCGTTCTGCGTGAACGCATCGGACCCCGGAGACTTGAACCCCTTGACCCTTTCGGCCTCGTAGCGGTCGCGGGCCACTGCCAGTACACCGGCATCACCCGAGATGCGGGTCTGGATTGCCTTCTGCATCCGCCGGACGATCTCGTGGCTGGTTCGCAGCGTCCGGTCTGACGAGACCATCTCGCGCTGGAGACCTCTGGACAGCGTCGAGAGGTCCACGTACAGGATCATGTACTTCCGCAGGCTGCCGATGATGGACCTGTTCCCCATGTACCAGTCTGGGGTCGCCAGATGCACCGTGAAGGTGTCCTGCATGATGATGACCTGCTCTGGAATCCTGCCGTTCCACGTGGTCAGGGGCCGTTCAAGTACCCGCCCCTTGCGGCGCTTACCAGCAGCGTTGCCATCGTTCTTGGTCTTGGTGGGCAGCTTGTAGCGGTCATCCTGTGCCTCGACATCTGTCCTGGCGATTCTCTTCGTGATGAACGCCTTGACGCCCACCTTCTCGAAGGCTCCAGAGCGGCTTTCAAACTCGATCAACCAGTCGAAGGACGCCTCGAAGCAGTTGAGCTTGCTGGTGTTGTTCTGGGCGCGGTGGGGTCGCGCCATGTTGTCGAGGATTCGGGTGATGCCGCCTTTACACACCTTCCTTGTCGCCCCCCGAACCTTGTCGGTGGCCTTCGTGCGTTTGCGGGGCTTCTCCGACACATTCCGAAGTTCCACCAGGAGGTACGGAAGGAACGGTTCTGGGCAGATGCGCTCGAAGTCCCGGTAGGGGGAGTTCCCGTGGACGTTGATGAGCTGGGGGGAGATCCCCTGGTACTCAAAGTGGGTGATGGCTGTCCCGGGTCTGAACGGGACCCCGGTGGATGGCACCCAGTTCTTGTCCCGCTTGCGCTCACGGGCTTCTGCGGCCAGATCCCAGTGATACGCCTCCTCTGGCGTCAGCCACGGGACCTGACCCTCGTTGTTCGTGAGGGTCAGCCAGTGGGTCTCCTCGGCCTTCGTCCAGGGCACCTTGACGATGAACATGATGGAAACGCGGTCGTCGTCACCAGGCTCCAGGAGATCAGGGCTCCGGCGGGTGAGGATCAGCGTGCTGTCGCTCCACCGAAGCGTCTTTGCGCTCCCGTCGTGCCAAGTGCCGATGGTGTAGGGCTTCGCGGTCTTGGCGTTCTTGTGGACTCCACCCAAGGTCTGAGGGACCTGTGCGTGCGTCTGACCGCAGCCGTAGTCCCGGTAGATCACGTTGTCCAGCGTGTCGCCTGGCGTGAGGGCGACCACGATGTTCTCTGCGAGTTCGGCTCTGCGGTCACTGGATACCCCGGCCAAGCCCGCGACCCCAAACTGACGCAGCACCGCTTCCTGGGGGGAGCCCGGAGCATCCTCACCCCGCAGCAAGGCCCGCTCCACACCGAGTTCGATCATGGCGTCCTGCGAGTTCTGCACCCGCTCGCCGAGCTTGAGGACGGCACTGTTGCTGCCCTCAATGGTGGCCCGGTGTCCGAAGGGGACGAAACGGTAGCCGTGGTCTGCTACCAGCAAGTCGGCAGCCACCCTGGCTGCCGAGCTGGTCCGGGCCATCATCAGATGGCGAAGAGCTTCGATCATGGGGTCTCCTGTTCCGCACTACGGGCGTCGGTTTCGGACTGAGCCCCGCAGTCAACGGTCGGTCCTTCGATCAGCCAGGACCTCGCGGGGCCATGGTCGTTGCGCTGGTCCCAGCCGGGGCGGTTCTCGGTCAGCCACTTGCGGGCCTCTGCCTCAGCATCGCGGCGAACGGCGTTGTTCGCCCTGTCCATCGCCTGCCTGGTCGGCATCGGCATGTCGTCGGGGAACTCCAGGTAGTAGCTGGTGTAGTGCTCGTAGTGGTTGATGTTGTCGCGGGAGTGCGGGTACTCCACGGGGAATGCCTGGATGGAGCCCTTGGCGTCGAGCACCTGGACGGTGCCGTGCTTCGGCCCCAGCTCCTTCAGCCGGACGGAGTAGCGTTGCCCGATGCGGACATCGACCGGCTCCCAGCCGTGGATGTACCACCAGATGCGCTGGATGCCCTTGTCGTCGAACAGCCCGTTGTGGCCGTTGCTGGTGGACTTGGCTTCCCACCCCTCCGGGAGCACCACGGAGAGCGTGTTGCACCCGCCGACCATCTGCGTGATCCGGCCCCCACCTTCGAGGATCTCCATGCCCCACAGCTCCAGGGCTTCGCGGGAGCCGTCCTTGTCCGGGATCTTCCCGGACGCAGCTCGCTGCGACATCTCGACGGCGACTCCGACCCCCTCGCCGGGCTTGCAGCCACCCATGGTGATGCCCATCGCGGCCATCTGGAACGGATTGTCGTCGCGGTCAACTGTCTTGCGGCCCATAGGTCTCCCTTGTTCATCAGGGACTACGCCCGCCGGGATTCTTCTGAGCCCGCTAGTTAGCCGATAATCCGGGGGAGGTAGAACCCGTGGAGGCTTCCGATGACGACCCCCCTCAATGACCGCGAGGTGCCCGAGCGCATCGCCAGCGTGATCGACCGTCTGGCGATGGCCTACATCAAGATGACTCGTCAGGCGTCGGCCGTCATCGTCGGGGACATCTTCACGTCGAGCTGGGGCTGGGAGCAGACCAACGTGGACTTCTACCAGGTGGTCAAGACGACCCCGAAGATGGTGATGATCCGCAAGATCGACTCGAAGACCCACCGGCAGACCGGCGATATGAGCCGGTCGGTCATGCCCGTCGTGAACACGATGAAGGGGCCGGTGCTCCGCAAGAAGCTGGATGCGTACCAGGGCACGCCGATGCTGAAGATCAACACCTACAGCCGGGCCTACAAGTGGGACGGCAAGCCCCAGAATGAGACCAGCTACGGCTAGGCCTCCGCTGCCTGCTTCTCCGCGATCATGGCCTGGTGCTTGGCGACCCCCGAACCGTCCCCGTCGCAGGGCCGGAGGTGGTTGAACAGGGCGAGGCGGATCTTCTCCTCGTGCCGGTGGTTGAGCGCACCGAAGTAGCCACTCAGCGTCATCCCACAGGCCCTTGCGCTGGCGATGTGGCTTGCCCGCACCTCCGTGGTGACGCTGTCCCAGTCGTAGGGGTCGGTGACCTTCTCGACTTCGGGCTCTACGCTCGCGAAGGTGGGCTCGGGCACACTGAGTCCGAGGGCATCGGGGTCGGTGGTGAACGCGGCCATCGGGGCGTCGGCCTTGTCGTCCTGGAGGATCTTGCCGAGGGCCAGCGGGAGCAGGTCCTCGTCGTCCGGCTGGTCCGGGGGAGCATCACCAGTGGTGGCCCACCCCTCGTCCTCGTCGATGCCCGCGAGTGCATCAGCGATGGGGTCCGCCTTGGCGATGCCGGAGGGGTCGGAGAAGGCGTCCGTGCCCTTGCCGATGCCGGAGACGTTCGGAGCCCCGAACGCGGCAGCATTGGCAGCGACGACCGCCGGGTCACTGGGGCCGACCGGGACCGCGACGACTGGCAGCTTGTAGGTCGGCGTCCGGTGCGTGCGGTCCTCGATCACGGTGTCCTTGGCGGCCAGGTCAGACAACCCGCGACGAGCTGAGTCCAGCGAGATGTTGGCGATGGTGGCGACCTCGCGGGGGTTGGCGGCTCCCTGTGCGAGTCGCTGCCGCTGCTGGAGCACGGCGAGGGACACCAGCTCCTTGTAGTTGTCGATGAACCGATCTGAGCAGGCGTCGAGTTCCGCCAGCAGGTCGGCCATCAGCGACCCCTTCGCCGTGAACAGGTACTCGTTGTCCTCCAGGGTCAACAGCCCCTCCCCCGTCGTCATCCGGTTGAGGATCTGCTGCACCGCACCGGGGGCGATGTACGACCGGCTGTAGATGGCGGGGGCGTCCTTCCGGCGAGCCATGATGAACGCCGAGACGTGCTTGGCGGTCGTCGCGAGGTCAGCGACCGCTCGCTCGCGGATGATGTAGAGGATCTGGAAGGTGCGGGCGTTGATGGCCATGTCGTGTCTCCTGGTTCTGGGTCGTCTACCCCTGACGCCGCATGGTGAACCCCCTCTCAGACACGCGACCACTAATTCGACACCCTCTTGACAGTGGCGAGAACGACCATTAGGGTCGTGGGCATGACGGATTCACCCCTGCACTTGAGCCTCACAGAGCTGGCGGACAAGTCGGGCTTCACGGCCCGGACCATCCGGCTCTACATCAGCAAGAAACTGCTGCCCCCGCCGCTCAAGGCAGGTCGAGAGGCGGCTTACGGCCAGGTCCACCTGGATGTGTTGCACAGCGTCAAGGGGTTGAAGGACTTCGGGCTGACGCTCGAACAGATCCGCAACCAGCTTCAGGAGCAGGGGGTCATCGACCCGACTCTGCCCGTCCCCGTGCCCTGGCTCATCATCCAGCCCGCAGACGACGTGGCGGTGATGGTGCGTTCCGATGTCGCCCCCTGGCGACGCAACCTGATCGACCGTGCCCTCGTGGACTTCGTCCGCGCAGTCACACCGAAGAACCTGGGCGACGAGCCCACGGGAGAATGAAGATGGAACCTGCTGTGAACACCCTCATCGACACGTCCACCGGCAAGGCCATCGACCTCGCCATGCAGAGCCTGGAGGTGACCGGACGGGTCTACCCCGTGGGCTCATTCGTGCGCGTCATCCACCGCTTCCGCTGCCTCGGCACCCGACCGATGGAGGCCATCTACGTCTCGCAGCTCCCGACCAACGGGGTGCTCCGGCGGTTCAAGGTCATCGGCGAGAACTTCGAGTCCGACTCCAAGCTGGAGAAGCGCAAGAAGGCCCGCGAGACCTACGAGGAGGGCGTCGCAGGCGGTCACCTCTCCGTGCTGGCCGAGACCAACCAGGACGGCATGGTCAGCCTGACGGTCGGCCAGGTGCAGCCCGACGAAGAGATCAGCGTCATCATGGACGTGGTGGTCGGCGTGGACATCAAGGACGCGGGCTTCCGCTTCCGCTACCCGTTCACCCTCGCCCCGAACTACCACCCGCAGGCGAAGGCCACGGCGACCGAGGCCGGAGGCACCATCGAGCTGCCGTCCGACGTGTTCGGTGACCTGGTGCTCCCCGAGTGGAAGGCCAGCGGCTTCGGTCTCCACGAAGTCACGTTCAACCTGCTGGTCTTCGGCGGTGGCGACCTGGTCACCTGCTCGTCCCCCTCGCACCGCATCACGGTGTCTCCGCAGGGCGACGGCTCCCACAAGGTCAGCCTCGCAGGCATGGCCGACACCCCGAACCGCGATCTCGTGATCGACGTGTCGGTCCCGGAGGCCAAGCCCCTCCTGTTCGCTGACGCGACGCTCCTCGGTGCGACCCCCACGGGGAACGAGCCGGTGACGCCCGCTGATGCAGCTCGCTGGACGGCCCTGGTGCCCTCCACAGCCCTCCCGAAGACCACAAGGCAGCCCCGGAAGGTCTGCTTCCTCCTGGACCGCTCCGGCTCCATGACGGGCGGCTACAACCACGACCCGACTGCCCCCATCCTTGGGGCCAAGAAGGCGCTCCTGGCCTGCCTGTCGCTCCTCCAGTCGGATGACGAGTTCGGCATCGTCCACTTCGGTTCGGACGCGACGAAGTTCGACAACCGCATGGGCAAGGCCGACGACGTGAACCGGGCTCGTGCCGCGAAGTGGGTCGAGGCGATCCAGTGCGCAGGTGGGACCGAGATGCTGACTGCCCTGTCCGCCGCGACCCAGGTGCTCGGTGGTCCCGGAGGCGACATCTTCCTGATCACGGACGGTGAGGTGTACGGCACGGGTGCCATCGTCGAGCAGATGAGTGCGAGCGGCAGTCGCGTCCATGTGCTCGGCATCGGGACGGCAGCTCAGCACCGTTTCATGGCACAGCTCGCCCGCCGGACGGGTGGGGTGGCCGACATGGTGTCCCCCAGCGAGAACGTGGCGGCCACGGGCCTCAAGCTGTTCGGCAAGGTCCGCGAGCCGGTGCTGACCGACACGACGGCCAAGGTGGACGGCGTGGACGTGAAGAACGTCGGGACGGTGTGGGGCGGCCTGCCGGTCCTCATCAACGACCCCAGGGGCGACGGCTCCCTGCCGGGGACCATCCTCATCGACGGCAACGGGCTGAAGAAGGCCAAGGCGGTCAAGAAGTTCGCCAAGGTCGAGCTGCCGGACGGGCTCGTGTCCCTCCTGTGGGCTGGGCGTCGCATCGAGGATCTGTCCTCGAAGCTGGACATGGCCGGACAGGGGCCGATGAAGGACCGCATCGAGCAGAAGATGGAAGACGTGTCGGTGGGCTACAGCCTCGCCAGCCGGGTGATGAGTCTGGTGGCCGTGGTCGAGCGCATCGGCGACCAGGCGGGCGTCACGCCTGACCAGACGGTCGTGCCGGTGGGCGTACCCGAGGGTTCGGGGACCGTGTTCCCGGCCGCCGTCGCCCACGCCTCCATCCTCGGTCAGGCCGGTGTCGGGATGGGGAACACGGGGATGCTTCGCAGCATGACCCTGAGCAGCCCGCTCCGCAGCCGCAGGGACTACTCCTCGACTGGTCGGAAGGGCTTCGCTCCCCAGATCCGCCGCCGGGCCGGTCACATCATCCCGGAGAGCAGCCGGGGTGGTCAGCCGATCAGCGTGAACTACTCGATGTCCATCGACAGCAACCTCGGTCCGGCGACCAAGGGCGGGAGCTTCGGCGATTTCGACGATGGCGTGCGCAGCGCGGCTCCACCGACGATGGACTTCATGGACCTGGAGCGGGAGCGCGGCCCGGTACTGAAGGACAACCAGGATGCCTTCGACGGTATCTTCGACAGCTACCAGAAGGGTCCGATCCCGGTCGCGGCCGTCTGCGGTGCCGCCACCTCGTCGGAGCCCTACGACGACGGGACCTTCTACCCGCACAACGATCTGCTGGTCAGCCTCTCCGAGCTGCTGGCGGACGGCGGAGTCCGGGGCAACACCCTGGAAGAGCGGGTGCTTCACACCCTCCTCCTGCTGTTCCTGGTCTCCCTGGAGTCCCAGAAGCAGCCCGGGGTCTTCGACGCCCACATCGTCCGGCTCGTCGAGTTCCTGACGGCGAACAAGCGGTCGGTGTCCGGCCGGGCCAGCCTGGTCCACAAGGGCATCAAGCTGGGTGTCAGCGGGGAGGCACGGCTCCGGGAGCAGTCGATCGTCAGCCTGTTCCGCAAGCCCACGTCGGACGCCTGGGAGGCGGTACGGCTCGCCGTCTGACGCTGATGCGACTATGGATTCACCTCCTGTAGGGGCGCTGTCCCCTACAGGAGGTCCCATGCCCCGCAAGCCCTACGTCTCGACGTACTTCTCGCCCCGCAAGGGGGCCGCAGAGCAGGTGGCCGGGTTCATCGACCACTGCACGAAGTCCATCGACATCGCGGTCTACTCCCTGACCCACCCCGACATCGAGGCAGCCCTGCTGAGAGCACACGCGAGAGGCGTGAAGCTCCGGGTGCTGACCGACGACCTCCAGTCCCGCAGCAAGTGGTCGGCAGATGAGCGGCTGGAAGCTGCTGGTGTGCCCCTGCGGAGGGACACTCAGTCAGGCTCGATGCACCACAAGTTCTGCATCGGCGACCGCAAGGCGGTCATCACCGGCTCGTTCAACTGGACGAAGAATGCCGACCGCAAGAACGCCGAGAACTTCGTCATCGTCCGGCTCCGCAAGACGACGGCCACCTTCAAGGGCGAGTTCGACCGCATCTGGGAGCTGAACGCCTAGTCCTCCCAGACCCTCTTCCGCCGGGGCTTCTCTGGCTCCGGCAGGGGGATGTGCCTCCAGGTCTTTCCGAGCCCGATGTTCGCGATGGTCTGCCTGGTGACCCCGTAGTCGGTGGCCACGGCAGCGGGCTTCTCCAGGTTGGCGAGCCTGACTCGGATGACCGGGATGTCCGTAGACGACAGCTTGCAGCCCCGCAGGGTGACCTCCGGTGGGTCAGGTCGGTCGAGGTCCGGCCACGACTTCCCCTTCACCAGATTCGATACGGTCCCGGCCGTGACCTTGAACTCAGCGGCGAGGATCTTCTGCTGCTCACCTTCGGCCACACGGTCGATGATGGTCTGAGCCTGGTCCTCTGTGAGTCGCTTGTTCACGCGGACAGGGTACTTCGGCCCCAAAATCAAGTCTATTTTGATTCTCGCTAGGGCTTCTATATGCCGGGAGTAGTGAGCGACAGGCGAAGCCCCCGCCACGGAGAACGATCATGCCGAACCTGGACAATGGCCCCGCGAACGGACTTGGAGGTTCCTCGTACCTCTACGATTTCGGGACCTCTCCGAACACTCGGACGGCGGTGAGCCAGAAGGTTCGCCTGCTGACCCCGCACTACGGGTCGAGCGCAGCGATGCACCAGATGGGCGTCGTCTCCAGCTTCAACCCCTCGCAGAGCCGGACGGTCGAGCCCGTGCGTGGCGTCGGCTTCGGAGATCAGGTCGCGGAGCTGGTGCCGAGCGTGACGGAGCCGACGACGGGTTCCTTCGAGCGTGCGCTCCTGTACCTCTGCAACCTGTGGCAGGCCACGGGCTACGCCTCTGGCGTGGACGGGCCGGTGCGGTCGCTGGCCCACCACAAGTGGCCGTTCGACATCGAGCAGCAGCTCGTCTTCTCGACGCTGGCGGACATCGATCTCGGCGTGGCCAACAGCGGCCACGCGGGCGGCACGGGCTCCTTCGACGGCGGCATCAAGCAGACGGTCTACCCGGCGGTGACGCCGGACTTCGGCGGTGGTGGCGGCCCGAGCGGGCACGGCTCCGGTGGCCCCGCCACGGCTCCGGGAGCAGCCCGTGGTCACTCGGCCATCATCACCATCTACGAGGCCTGCTGGTTCACCTCCTGGTCCGCCACGTTCGCCAAGGACAGCGGCATGATCATGGAGAGCGGCGACGTGACCGTCTCCGATGTCCACGACTTCGCTTCGATGTACGGCGAGTTCCTGGCGACGGGCAACGACCCGACCATCGGGCAGCTCGGCTCCATTCGCTTCGGTGAGAGTGACTCTGGGTTCCAGATCGCGCAGGTCGGTGGCGACCTGACGGGTGGTTCGCCGCAGTCGCCCTTCATCAACACGTAGCCGTCCGGGACAGGTAGCCGGGCTGGGTAAGATGTAGACGACCACCTCCCCTACAGGGGGATGGTTCATGTGACCTCGGAAACAGCCGGTGGCCCTCAACGGACCAAACGGACAAATGTGACGACCCTCGCTTGCTCTGTCCTCCTCTCCTACGGGAGATGGCTGAATGTGCTGACGACGGATATGGCCTGATCACGACCGCTTGTTCTGTCCAGAGCCCCCGCTGCTGTTCCCGTCAACAACCAGGGGAACGTGCAGATGCAGATCGACTTCAAAGCTCTGGAGCAGGCTCTTGCTCCCATCGAGGAGATCGGCCAGGGCGAGCTGACCTTCGAGGCCGCTTCGACCACCATCACCTTGCGCGTCCTGTTGCCCGCCGAAGAGGTGGAGGCCCAGAGGTACGCCGCTTCGGTGCTCCAGGACGAGGTCGAGGGTGACCACTCGGCGGTGGACTATCTCGACCGCTTCCGTATTGCCTGCCTGTCCCACTCCGTCGTCGCCATCGGTGACATGGACTTCCGGGGCCTGGAGTACGTCGAGACCGGCGAGGTGCTCCCCAACGGGAGCCCGATCAAGGTCACCAAGTCGAAGGCGCTGCGGACGCTCCTGGCTCGCTGGACTCGCTCCACGCTGACGGTGGTGTACTCGAAGTTCAGCGACCTGACATCCAAGGCCGAGGCCGCTGCTGAGAGCCTCATCGAATACACGCCTTCGGATCTGTCCGCCGAACTCGACCGGCTCAACAAGCGGGTGGCCGAGATCACGGCGAAGATGGAACATGAGAAGATGATCGAGAAGGCGAAGTTCACCGAGCAGGTGGGGTCGATCTCCAAGGTCACCACAGAGGCCATGGAGCGGTCCCCCGCCACACCGGCCATTGCCGCCCCGGAGCCGAACCCGGAACAGGCGTTGCCTGCGGCGTCCCGCCGCACCGGCCCCATCAGCCCCACCACCGCCCCGCCACCGGCCGCCAGGGAGCCCAGAGCGGCCCAGCCAGCTCCGGCAGAGCAGCCGGTCCATCGGGCGGCCCCGCCGCGTGCGGACTCGTCGTTCATCAACCCGGACGACGACGAGTCAATGAACGCTGCTCTCGACGCGGAGCACAACCGCATCGTCGCGATGCGTCGTCGTGCAGCCGAAGGACAGCCCGCTGTGGATGATGCGTCCGCCCTGGAGCAGATTCACCCGCAGACGGCCCACCGCCGAACGCCTCCGCATCTGGAGGCCAAGAAGGCAGAGGCCGACGTGGGGGTGCTGGACGCTGCGGCACAGACGGCTCAGGAGATCGGCGAGATCGACGGCAAGCCGGTGTTTGCCCTCCCCGCACAGGACTTGGGGGTGAAGGCCCCTCCTGCTCCGGCTGATGCACGGTCAGCCATCAACCCGCCTGCGGCCACTGTGTCCGAGAACCCCCGGTTCAAGGCCCGCATCAAGCCCTGATCGAGACGAATGCTCCCGAAGACCACACCAGAGCAGCGCACCCGCTTCTACACCGACATCGAAGGACTCCTCTCCCCAGGATTCTTGACGCATTCGGTCGTGGTCAACGGTGTGCGCCTGCATCTGCGGTCCCTGGGGGCAGGCGACCTGTTCATGCTGAAGGCCCGAACAGAGGGGGCCTCGGGTCGTGAATGGCGGGTGTGGTCGGTCGCCACGGCCATCTGGATGGTCGAGGGGCGTTCCGTCCTGGGCCATGACGACGTGATCCCCTTCCTGGCCCGGTTCATCCGGGGACTGCCGAAGGTTTCGCTGGAGATCCTGTTCTCCCTCCTGCTCGGGTTGTGGATGCGGGTGGGTGCCGCCGTGAACTCCACGGAGGTCTTCTGCTTCGAGACGGCTTCCCGCTACAAGTGGAAGACCGTGGGTGCCGCTGGCCTGCTGAACACTGGTGTCCCCGGAGCGAACCGGCTCGGCTTGAACGCGGTCCAGCGCATCTGGACTGCCTTCAACGAGATGGAGGACTCCCGCCGGGACGATGAGACGGCGTGGGAGGGGTTCAAGCTGGTCGCTAGCTCCAACGCCCCCAAGGCCGTCAAGAAGCTGGACGGCAAGGACACGCAGCGGCGGACGGAGACGACGGAGACGCGGCAGAAGCAGCTCGACATGCACTACTACCAGCAGCTTGGTGTGGTGGACGCCAAGGGCGCTGTCCACGGCACGGACGGCTCGATGCACCGCATCCAGGGGGCCAAGACGGTCGAGGACCTCGAAGACGAGATGCGTCGGTGGGTGACTGACGACCAGGACATCCACGACCAGGTGGTCGCTGACTACAAGGCCCGCATCAAGGCCAGCCGCGAGGCAGAGCAGGTCCAACGGGCAGAACGACGAGCAGCCATCGCAAAGAAGCGGGAGCAGATGGGCTGGGAGGCCGGGGACTTCCGACCGCAGCCGCTCGTGGCCATGACCACCCAGCAGCTCCAGCACATGCTGGCGGGCCGGGGTGCTGGTCGCCCGGATGGTGTCAGCTTCATCCCGAAGGCTCCGAGCGCGGATCGGCTCTACGACAAGTACGTGGACGAGGCGGCCGGTGCAGGCCAGTTGGAGGTCGTGGACGGCAAGGTGCTGGACGCCGGGGCGAATCCCGATACGGATGAACGGACGCTCAACCAGTTGATCAGGGGTCGCAACCCTGCCTTCGGAGCGGGGGAGTAAGCCATGTCCATCAACGAGGTTATGAACTGGACCGTGAACTTGGAGGCCAACACCTCCCAGTTTATGAAGGACCTCAACGATGCCGCCAAGGGCATCAATGTCGAGTTCGACAACAAGGGCCTGGTCAAGAGCTTCGCCCGTGCGCAGGGCGACATCCAGAAGCTCCTCTCGGACACCGTGTCGGCGGGTGCCACGGCGGGCTTCTCCAACGCGAACATCAAGGGCCTGAAGAACAAGCTGAAGCCCATCAGCGAAGAGATCGAGACATCCCTCAAGAGCATCTTCGACCTCCAGGTGAAGGGTTCAACGGAGGCCGCGAAAAACTGGAGCCAGGCCGCCAAGGACATCCACGCCAAGGCCATCGAGACAGAGCGGATGAAGATGAATGAGGCGGAACGCCGCTTCAAGCTGGAGAAGAAGAGCACCGACCGGCTCATCAAGCGTCGCGCGACCGCTCGTCAGGATGCTGACCGTCTGGAAGACCGGAACGCGAGTGAGCGGGCCAAGGACTGGATGGAGTCCATCGGCGGGTCCTTCGCCAAGCTCAAGAGCGGGGACCTGGCGGGGGTGCTGTCGGGTGCGGGCAAGGGTGCGACCGCTCGTGGCGTCGGGATGCAGGACAAGGCAGCGGCGGCGGGCGAGGCCGGTGGGATGATGGGCAAGATGGGCGGCCTCATGGCCAAGATCGGCCCCATCATCGCGGGCATCGGGGCGGTCGTTGGTGGCTTCGCGGCCTTGGCTGCGGTGGTGATGCTGGTGGATGCAGCCGTGAAGGGGCTGAACAAGACCATGCTGGACAGCGGGGTGGCTGGTGCCGACATGGCGAGCCAGTTCAACCAGCTCGGCGACACGATGGACAACATCCGAAAGTCGGCCACTAGGTCGTTCGGGTTCAACCAGATCTGGGGTGTGTCCGGCAAGGACCACCTGGAGATCCTCGGGGCCTTCAACGCGGCGGGCCAGACCATCCACGAGATGGGCACCGAGATGGACCGGCTGCGGCAGTACACGCAGGCGGCCCTGACCTACAGCAAGCTCCTGGGGCTGAGCACGCAGGAGGTCAGCTCATCCATGGCCTCCTACATGGAGGAGCTGGGGCTGACCCTTCAGGGCGTCCAGGGTCGCTTCTCCAACATCACGTCGGCGGCCAAGGAGAGCGGCTTCGGGGTCAAGCGATTCTTCAATATGGTCCTCCAGGCCACGTCGGGGATGTCGATGTACAACGTCCGGCTCGAAGAGGCCGCCGGACTACTCATCCAGCTCGGGGACATCCTGGGCGAGAAGATGGGCGGGGACTTCCTTCAGACCTTGACGCAGGGGTTCAAGCAGGAGGGCACGCAGGACCGCATCAAGAAGACGATGACGACGGGTGTGGACCTGTCGTCCCGCATCCTCCGCAAGGACGCGGTGTACGCCGCCGAGGAGTTCCAGCGGAAGGTCGCTGAGCTGACCGAGGCGGAAGGTGGCCCGGCGGTGCAGGCTCTCCTCAAGGCGTCTGGTCTCGAAGGGCTGGAAGGTGAGGACTTCGCCAAGAAGGTCGGCAGCATGTCCCCGGATGATCTTGCGCTGTTGCAGGAGAAGCTGCGACAGACCGGATCGGCGGGTGCTGGCCTCTCTCGGTCGCTGCGGGATGTGGGGAGCCTCGGCAAGTCCTTCAAGGGTGGTCTGGCGGGGACACAGGCAGCCCGTAGCTCCGCTGGAGCTGGCGCGACCCTGTTCCTCAAGCTCAACGAGATGAACCGCCTGCTCGGGCCTTTGCAGGACATCGACATGTCCTCTGAGGCAGGCATGAGGCAGATGATGGCCTTTGAGCAGCAGACGGGCATCTCTGGCGAGGAGGCCATGAAGCTGTCGGAGACTGGCAAGGCGATGGAGGCGAAGTTCCAGCTCATGCAGGAGGCACAGGGCGGGACTGCTGCTGACCGGGCTGCCTTCAACGATGCGGCGGGCAAGGAGTTCGGCATCGCCCTGGACGAGGCGACGGGCAAGGCGTTCCGGCAGGACGCCGATGGCAACCGGGTCGGCAGCGAGATCAAGAATCTGGAGGACTTCTTCATCGGCATCGGGTCGAACCTGATCGGCTGGGAGCCGTCCCAGATCGCTGAGGACATCCTGCTGGCTCAGGAGATCGCCAGCAACACCACGGACATCGCCAGCATCCTCGAACGTGGGATCGAGTGGCTGCTGACCGGCATTTACGACACCGTGAAAATCATCGCGGGATTCATGGGGGCGGGGCTCGACAAGTCGGAGAAGGCCGCGAAGTCGGAGGCTATCGAAATCCTGTCGGAGCAGGCGAATGCCGCTGCTGATCAGGTGCGGGCGTACCAGAAGGAGATCGACGCGCTGAAGGACAAGCGCAGGACAGCGGACTCATCTGAGTACGCCGGGATCGACGCTGAGATCGCGGGCAAGGAGGGCTTGCGGGATGACGCGGGCATCGGGGCGTCATCTTTGAGGCGGCAGCTCCGGTCAGTCCAGCGGATCAACGACAAGAAGGGCTTTTTCGACTGGGACAAGGCGTCCGACTTCACGGGCAATGCCGACCGAATGGATGCTCCGGGGCGACGAGCGGACTACGAGAAGACTTACGGGGAGGGCTGGGAGGACAAGTACGTCGAGGAGCTGCGCAGGCTGGCTGTGGCAGCCGACCCCTCGCTGGGTGACCAGACCACTGACATCCTCGGGTACGAATCGGATGCGATGTTCGATGCGATGAATGCCATTGACCCCGAGTGGGTTGGTAGCGGGGAAAACGTGGCGGCTCGCTGGATGGACGATGACAGGGCCGTGGACTGGGACGAGCTGGAGGCAGAGGCAAGGGCAGCCGATGACCAGCGGACTGGTGACCAGACCACTGACCTAGAAGCCGCCTTCGACAAGCAGACCGACGATCTGGACAGGTCTGCTGATGAGCGTGAGCGGGATGCACTCCAGCAGCAGGTGGCAGGGCTCATCAACGAGTCTGGCTTCAAGGGTGATGTGGACAGGGCTGCGGCGGGCATCCTCGGGGGCAACCCCGGCAGCGTCGCGATGGGTGCCGAGATGCCGGGCGGCGGGACGCTCTTCGATGCCCTGGCCGCCATCGGTGATCAGGATGTGATGCGGGCGGCTTTGAGGGGCAACAGGCCCGCCAACGACTTCCTCATGCAGATCGGGGCTGGTGGCCGGGTGAAGTTCGCCCAGCGCATCAACTCAGCCGACACCGTGACGGCGACGGCATCGAAGCCCGGCGGCCCAATTCAGTCGTCCGGTCGGAAGGGCTCCGGTGGTTCGACGGTCGTGATCAACAGCTTCGGCAACGCTGCCGAAGTCGTGCGGGGCATCCAGGCGGCCGTGGCGGCGGGGGTCGTGTAACCCATGCCACGGGACAACACCCCGGTCTTCAAGAGCGCCTTCGTCTCGGCTGAAGATGAGTTCAGCGGGCTCGGGGTGCGTCCGGTGGTGTTCGACATCCTCGGCCCGGACCTGGCGACCAGCATTCTTCCGCCCGACCTGCGGATGGTGCTGCACGTCAACCCCTCGTCGATGTCCCCGCAGTACAGCAAGCAGACCGAGCGCATCCAGACCAAGGGCGGCTTCGTCGAGCAGCACTGGGGCGAGGCGGCGAGGTCCATCAACTTCAACATGGCCACCGGGGGGTTCAAGCGGCTCTACAGCGGCCTGTCGAACGTCACGGGCGGCGGGCACGACACAGAGGGCACCCGCCGGGAGACTATCGCCTACGACAAGTACCTGGACCTCCTGGCCCTCTTCCACAACAACGGGAGCATCTACGACGCCTCCGGGCAGATCGCCTTCCAGGGCATCCTCAAGGTCACGTTCGACGGCGGCATCTACCTCGGCTGGTTCGCCTCGTTCAACGTCCAGGAGGATGCTGAGAAGCCCTATCAGTTCGACCTGACCGCTGAGTTCACCGTGGCCCACGAAGTCCTGCGGCTGCGGACGACCCTCTCCACGGCCAACCCCGGCGTAGGGAGCTGATCATGGCGAAGCCCATCCTCGGCAGCCTCCAGGTCGGAGCAGCGACCCGCTTCGCCAGCAACGGGCAGCCCGTCGCCAACAGCGGGTACGCCCCGGATGTCACCCAGGCGCAGTTGGAGTCGCCTCCGGCTCCTGGGGAGTACGCAGGGCTGAAGTCCGGGCCTGAGTTCGGCATCGAGTACGAGGCCAACCAGACCACGCCCATCGACGGCAGCAAGGACCTGCTCCGGGTCCTCTCGCCCTTTATGATCCAGGTCGAGCCGCCCCTCATCACGGGCAGCTCCCCGAACGTGCAGGGTGGCAAGAAGGACTACGCGGGCATCTACGGCGGGGGCCACAGCGGAGCCCCTGGAGCGTTCAACGCGGCCCGGAACCGGATCATCCAGGACCTCCCCGGCGGGGAGCAGATGTCCAACGCGGGGTCCGTGGACAACTACGTCGCTGGTGGGCTCCAGCGACGGGGTGCTGGTGGTGACTCAGAGCGAACTATCGACGTGAAGGGCGAGGGGCCGACTCGTCTGGGTGCCCCTGCCATTGCCGACCTCTACACGGCGGTGGACATCACGATGCAGCTCCGGGCGCTGGTGAACACGCCCCCGCTCATCCTGCTCATCAACCCGCAGTCGCTCTCGATGAACTACACGAAGATCCAGCAGTTCAGCGACCGGACGCGCTACGGCTTCGTGTTCCAGGCATGGGGCGAGGAGCAGCCGAAGCTGACGATCTCGGCGAAGTGCGGTGCCTTCATCACCAGCGGCAAGGGCGTCCAGTGGGCCAGCCGTAGGGACTCCGCTGCGTGGCAGAACCTCGCGACGGCGTTCCAGTTCTACCGGCACAACGGGTACATCTACGACACCGTGGGCAAGTCGAACGCGCACCACATGGTCGGGGCGCTCTCCATCCACTACGACGGGTGGGTCTACTACGGGAACATGGAGTCCTTCTCCTACGCCTTCGAGGAGGAGACACAGCTCGGCGGTATCGTCTTTGAGATGGAGTTCACCGTGAACGCGATGGTGGACACCACCAAGCAGTCGGTCGTCGTCACCCCGATGCGGTCCCCGACCCCCTCGCGCTCTGACCCCCGCTACCAGGGCTTCGAGAACCGGGCTCTCCCCAGCCCCGGCGATGTCTCTGTCGGCCAGGGGTCGGGCGTCCACCTGGGCGGGCACGACTTCTACTCCCTCAACGGTGTCGAACGCCCGTCTGACGTGGCTCCTGACGGCACGACATCAGCCGCCATCACCGGGGCCTCCGGTGGCCAGTCAGCTCCGAAGTCCTCCGGCGGTTTCCAGTCGGCTACGGCTGTGGAGGTCGCGGACGCTCCGGCCGCACGGCCCCCGACGCCCTTTGGCGTGAGGCGGTAGACCATGGGTCTCGAATCACGGCCATACGTCGGCACCTGGCGGCTCAACGGGCGGCAGCTCATCCAGCACACGCCGGATGCGCTGGTCTACGTCAACGGGGAGACATCGCTCCCCGGCTGCTCGAAGTGCAGTGGCCGCATCGACATCCAGCGATTCTTGACCGAGGTGTCGGTGGACGCGGGCACGGAGCCGGGTTCGGCCTCTGCCAGCTTCTCGCTCGCCATCCCGCGACACCACAACGAGTCGTTCGCCCGGGACGCGAAGTTCCTGCTCCGGCCCGGCCTCGAAATCCACGTCTACATGCGGGGCTACTTCCCCGTGGCGGGCCTCTACAACAACCTGGCCGAGGGCAAGGTGCAGAACGAGATCACGTCGCTGGGGGACGTGACCCCGGCCATGATCGAGGCAGAGCAGCTCCCCGACCCTGCATCGCCGGGCACCTACGGGGTGGACGACATCCTCGGTGGGGCCGATGTGGACGCTGAGACCAGAGCGAACGCGGCAACCACGGCAGCGATGATGAACACGCTGGAGTCGTACCTCCAGCAGCGGTACCCCGGAGCGAAGCTCTCCGTGAACTCGGCCTACACCCCGGCGAGGCCCCAGGGAGGGCACGCCGACAAGAGCCAGCACTACCAGGGCAGCGCGGTGGACATCCAGGCCACCTCCGATGCAGGGCCAATCTCGTCCCCGGACATCTGGCGGTCGGTCGAGAAGCTCCGTGAGACGGGCCACCTCCCACGGGGAGGCACCGGGGCCTACGTCTACGACGGGAGTACCCCGGACAACCCCCTGTGGGCCGGGTACGTCCACATGGACCACCGGGGCAGGAGCGCCTGGTGGGTCCATGATCAGGCGACTCAAACGATGGTGCCTGACCCCGTTGCCTACAAGGGGGTGCTCCAGACAGGGCTCGGTGGCTTGCCGGAGCCGAACAGCACCGTGCAGGGCTACGACGCCTCTGAGCCGCCCCCGGCTGTCGCCCCGCCTGCGACGACAGCGGGAATCCAGGAGCCGGTGACCCTGGCCACGACAGCTCAGGTGGGGCCGTCATTGCTGGAAGAGCAGGGGCTCGCCGGGCTGGGCATCGAGGACACGCTGGCCTACCCCTACTACCACGTGTTCCACGGGGTCATCACTGAGGTGAGCCACAGTGCTTCGGGTGGGGTGGGCAGCATCTCGGTGAGCTGCTCGTCGATGCTCCACTTCTGGCAGTACCAGAACATGAGCACCAACGCCTCGCTGTTCGGTGCGAGGCCCACGAACTCGAAGCTCAAGATGAGCCTCGTCGGCCACAACTTCACGGGGATGCACCCCTACCAGATCATGTACACGCTGCATCACGACATGGTCGGGGCAGCGGGTGGGGTCGGCTGGGCGCTCTCCAACAAGACCAACCAGACCGCCGTGAGCGAGGTGGGTGGCGAGTCCCTCTACTCGCTCAACATCCGGTACTGGCAAAAGCGGTTCTCCGGCAAGGCCATCCGGCTGCGGATGCACGGAGCCACAGGCGACCTGTTCAGCACGATGGCCGCAGCCTGGCTGGGTCGCACGTCGTCGTCGAACATCATGTCTTTGATGCGGAAGCGGTACAGCACGGCGAAGCCGAGCGCGGTCAAGGGTGTGCTGGAGCGGGTCGGCCTCTACAACAGGAACAAGCGGGCAGCTCTGGATGCCCTGGAGGCTCTGGAGTTCGCAGACCAGAGCCACGGGGGGAACGTCGCGAACAAGCCCGACTTCGGGATCAACATCGTCGAGATGCAGGCGTTCGTGTCGAACATCGGCAACTGGGGCCAGGTCAACCTCTTCGAGTCGTCCTACGAGAGCAAGCTGGACGTGGCCCAGAAGGTCATGGAGATCACCGGCTTCGAGTTCTATCAGGACGTGGACGGCGACTTCGTTTTCAAGCCGCCGATGTGGAACCTCGATACGAGCGGGAGCCGCGTCTACCGCATCGAAGACATCGACATCATCAACATCGGCTACTCGGAGAAGGAGCCACAGGTCACCTACATGACCTGCAAGGGCAGCCAGTTCAAGAACACCGCAGGGACGGGGCTGGAGAACGAGTGGGGCGTCCGGGGGCAGTACATCGACTACCGGCTGGTCGCGCAGTTCGGCTGGCGTCCGGGCAGCTACGAGACGGCCTACTTCAACGACTCCAAGAGCATGTTCTTCAGTGCGGTCAACCGCATGGACGTGCTCAACATCGGCATCAACTCGGCCAACGTGACCATCCCGGTGCGGCCGGAGATCCGCCCTGGCTTCCCCGTCTACGTCGTCTACATGGACGCCTTCTACTACTGCAACAGCTTCGCCCACAGCCACGCGGTCGGCGGGCAATGCACCACGAGCCTCCAGCTCGTCGGCAAGCGGGCGAAGTTCTATCCGCCGGGCCGCCCCGGGTCAGGGGGCGCTGGGTTCCTGGCCGACGTGGACCTGGGCAACACCATCCTGCCGCAGCGACCCATCCAGGTGCTCTCCCCCGATGGGACTCCGAAGCTCTCCGGGTTCCCGAACGTGGTCATGGCCCTCGACCCCACGGCCATCAACCCGTTGTTCTTCGTCGTCGGCAACGACATGGCGGACATCAGCGACGTGCGGGTCATCAAGTACCTGCTGAAGTTCGGTGAGGAGGACGGGCGCATCTTCGACAGCGTGAAGACGCTGGAGAACGGCGGCAAGGTCTACACGATGACCACGGGCCAGAAGACCGGAGCTGGTGAGGACTCGCAGCCCATCACCGTCCGCTTCTACTTCCAGGAGGACGACTTCAAGGGCACGGCCTCTGTGCCGCAGAGCGGGGACCCCAACGCGGAGCAGCCGTTCAACATCATTGCGGAGGCCATCAACTACGAGCGGCTGGTGGCCGAGGCCACGGTTGCGCAGGAGAAGGACCAGGAGGCGGTAGACCGTATCAAGTACGACATCATCACCATGCAGTCGGAGAAGGCGAACCTGCAACAGTCGGCGGATAGCAACACCGACCAGGTGCAGGCCAAGCTGGAGACCTTGTCGGCTGATGTGGCGGTGCTGGAGGACGAACTTCGGGCCAAGGTCGCTCAGTTCAACCTGGCGAAGAACATCATCCAGGAGAGCTGGAAGGACCCCAGCAACCCCAAGGCTCGCGGCGTCGCATTCCTGCTGGAGATGCTCGACCAGGTGGGGGCCGCCTACCGGACCTCCGATGACTTCCAGGGTCGGGGTGACCTCGGCAGCGCGACCGCCCTGCTCGACATGCTCTCCGACAAGAAGGCCATCTTCTCCAACGGCTCCCAGCCCGGCAGCTACCGCTACTACTCGGCCTCGCACCCCGACAAGGAGCACCAGGGGCCGAGCGTCATCGAGTACGTCTCTGACGTGAAGGGAAAGACACAGGAGTCGGCCCCGGCCAAGATCGACGGGGCCATCCCCACCATCAAGATGTTCTCACCCCACCCCACGGCACCGTTCGAGGGGGCCATCGTCCCAGAAGCGGAGCTGGTGGATGGCCAGCCGGAGGTCGGCATCAGGGTGCTGGATGGCAGCGGGAAGGAAGGTGGGGTCTCTCTCGCTACCAGCGACATCATGGAGCTGATGTTCTCGGTCCAGGTCGTCACGGTGGTCAAGAGCGTCACCACGAACTTCCGCACCACCAACATCGGCAGCCTCGGTCCGGCGGCACGGGCGAAGATCAGCGCACAGCTCGCTCCGGTATCGGCTGCGGCTCTCACCGCGACCATCGCGGACATCTTCGAGCCCCAGTGGGACTCCCTGAAGGCCAAGGTCACTCAGGGCATCACGGCCATGAAGGCGAAGGCCACCGAGGGTGGCTGGAACGTCGGGACGGTTCTGGCTCCAGCCTTTCCCGCCACGGTCGTGCTCTACAAGCAGTCCGTGTCCACGGGCACCAGCGGGGGCGATGACCTGTTCGGTGACGCCACGCTGGCGGACCTCATCTTTGCCGACAACCCCGATGGGACCATCGACCTGGGGCCAAAGGGTGCGCAGGCCACGCAGTTCGACCTCCTGAGCCACGCAGGGGCAAAGCTGGGGTCCGACTTCTATCGGAAGCTGGAGACCATCCGCCGAACAGCCGCCACGGCCCTCAAGGCGGCCGGTGCCAAGGGGCCAGAGTCGGATGAAGTGATCGGCGTGTTCAACACCGCTCTCGGGGCCGTCATCGGCACGTCGGTGGCCCCCAGCAACACCCGCAAGGGTCGGGAGACCCAGCGGAAGACAACGACTACTTCCAGCCCGGTCTTCCCGGTGTCCGACGCCCGTGGCTACGAGGTCATCGGGTCGTACCGCTACGGACGCGAGGTGAGCATCGAGCCGGAGGGGGTGTTCGACCAGCTCCACAAGACCGACCTGTTCAGCCTCCTCGACAAGACGCTGGTGGAGCAGATCCTTCGGTCCTTCGTCCAGGGTCAGAGCATCGCCACTCCGTCTCCATCGCCGGTCCAGGTCGGGGACAAGACGGTGACTCGCCCCGTGGGCAACGGTGAGATGAGTGTCCAGAGCGGAGCTGCCACCTCCCGCTACCTCAACGACGAGGTGGTTCGCCAGCTCCGGTCGAAGAACCTGACCGACAAGCAGATCCTGGACTACGGCTTCCTCCTGGACGGCGGCGAGTCGAACCAGCTCCAGTTCAGCCTGGCGAACATCTTCACGGAGCAGAACCTCGACGGCATCCAGAAGATCCCGGTCATCAACGCGGCCTACTCGCTTGCCGACATGGACCTCCAGCAGGGCGGGCACATCTGCGACTGCAAGGCCGCAGAGGCGGACGTTCACATCCTCGCGTTCGGCCAGGAGCAGTTCCTTTCCTTCTCCCAGGCAGGCTCTCCGGCCCATGAGGGGCTCGGGGATGACCCGGCGGATGCTGGCACCCGATGGGTGGCCATGACGGCAGCTCAGGCGTCTGTGTCGTGGCAGCAGCAGCAGGAGGCTCTGCGGGGCCAGGTGCTCGACAGAGGCGGGAGCCACATCGTCAAGCAGGTCGTGGAGACCCTCGGCATCGACACGGGGCCGAGCGGCAACGACTTCACGGAGACCCTGGGCATCGAAGGTCTGGAGCCCGGCATCAGGACGAGCGTGTTCGAGAAGACCAACGCCGAGGCACAGCGCAACTTCACGGATGAGGATGGGCCTCTCCAGGAGGCCATCCGGGAGGCAGAGCAGAACGGCCTCAACCTGACGACGCCGCCAGGGGGTGACCAGTGACCGACCAGTACGGCAGAGCGTGGAACACCCTGGGCCGTGTCCATCGCGGGCACCTGACCCAGGAGCCCTTCGCCAAGAAGAAGAAGCTCGACGACATGAACCCCGACAAGGGGGGCAGCCTGGGGCTGGGCGTCGCCCGTGTGGTGGGCATCGACTACGAGGAGCACTTCGTCACCCTGCGTACCGTCGTCGGCACTGAGCAGGAGTTCGAGCGCGTCCCTGTCCCCCTGACGTACCCCGGTGCGGGCTGTCGGCACTTCTTTGGGGCCATGCCGGAGGTGGGCGACTACTGCGTGGTCGGCTGGCTGCCCCAGGAGTCGTCGGAGAAGCACGGCGGCAGCAAGACCCCCGTGATCCTCAACTGGATCATCCCCGGTGTCTGGCCGGGTCGTGACTGGCTCGCGCTCTCGAACTTCACGGAGGACGAGCACGACTCAGGCACCAGCCGCAACCGGGAGGAGGTCAAGGGGGTCTTCGACCAGATCCGGCACAAGCTCAGGCACCTCCAGCCGGGCAACATCCTTGCGTCATCGTCGCAGGGTGCCGACATGGTGCTGGATGAGAACGTCCACCTGGCCAACCGCCGGGGCAACGAGTTCATCCTGCGAGACGCCGATCAGGCGGTGGTCACCCGTGCGCTCCAGCAGTTCACAGCTCTGGCAGGCAGCCGCACCTACGCAGGCATGGTCCAGCGTGACGCTCTCCGGCTCCCGACCACGATGTTCAGCGACGGGTTCGTGTGGGACGGCCCGACCCAGGCATACGCAGGGGTCGCCCTGCATGAGGGTGACCTCCCTGTGGATGGGACATACCCCGAAGGGTATGTGACCCCTGACCCGCAGCTCACCCGGACGTTCGATGCGGACGGCAAGCTCACCAAGGGGCTGTACCAGTACCCCGCTTTCCTCGACCCCTACGTCTTCCTGCGGAACGGTGGCTACATCGACGAGGATGGCGTCGCCGTGGACTCCCGGCACCTCAACGACGCGGTGTACGGCGGCAAGGGCATCTACCGCATCGGCACTGGGTCGCTCGCCAACACCGTCCTCGACCCAGGAGTCCCCTCCCTGACGGAGCACCGGATCGAGGTGTCCCACACCTCCGATGGCCTCCTCCCGGTCACGGAGCAGACGGATGGCTTCGATGCCGAACGGCTCCCAGGCTCAGACCCCGATACCCCGGGCGTCTCCGGCAACCAGCCCTACATCGAGTGGGTCATGGGCTCGGTCGTCGGCAACGACCCCTTCTCCGGGCAGGGCCGCAAGGAGTACGGCCTCCCCCTGGTCGCCCGCGTCTTCGATGAGACCGGGGGCCTGAGCCCCACCATCCAGGCAGCTCGCGTCGCGTCAGCAGGGAAGTCCGGCGGGACTCCTCTGGTGGAGCACGCGGCGACGTTGTTCAAGCTGACCCCGCCCTCTGGCCGTCTGGCTCCGACCTGGTGGTCCATCAACAAGCAGGGGCAGGCTCGTGTCAGCCTCTCCGGGCCGCCCACGGGCTACGGCCTCGACATGGCTGTCTCCGGCGGGATGCGGCTGGCTGTCGGTGGCGGGCTGGAGCTGCTGCTCAAGGGCGGCATCCACATCGGCACGCTGTCGAAGAATAGCCTCCGGCTCCGTAGCGAGCAGGGGCCGCTCATCCTCTACGGCGGTGGCTCCGACCGTGGTGATGCGAGCACCCTGGAGCGCCTCCAGGGCACGAACGGCGGCGAGAGTGGTGTGCCCAGCGTGGACATCCACGCCCGGACGAATGCCGTGTTCCGTGCCGAGAAGCAGATGCTCATCAAGGCAGAGCTGCTGGAGGCCAACGCGAAGGCGGTCAAGGTCGTCGGCCACGACGAGATTGCCCTGACGACCTCGAAGCAGCTCTCGGCATCTGCCGAGGACGTGAAGTTCACGGTCAGCGGCAAGCGAACCGACAACTTCTCGGGTCCGAAGCAGCTCGATTCGACCAACGGAGCCCTACACGAGCGGAGCTACACCCCGAACTTCCCAGGCGTGGTGTGCGAGGAGGTCAACTACGAGTCGGGTGACCGCGAGGAGACGTTCCAGAACGGCAACCACACGACGAGCATGGTCATCGGCGACATGACCTACGAGACCGACCAGGGCACCTGGAAGGCACGGTCGGGCCAGAACAGCCAGGAGGTCAGTGCGGACGGGGTCATCGGTACGGCCACGACCGGGAGCGCGAAGCTCACCGCGACGGCAGGTGCAGCGGTGATGAAGGGCTCCACCTCGGTGCTCGTCGAGGCGACGGCAGGCCCGCTGACGCTCAAGTCGTCCAGCTCCATCTTCTTGCAGTCCTCCGGGAACGCCCCGGACATCGGTGGGGTGCTCTGCGCAGGTTCGCTGGAGCCCTTCACGAACCTGCCCTTCTCTACCTGGGGCCTGGGTGCCTCTGGAGTGGTGGTGTCCTGATGGCCTTGACCCGTGCCCTCTACTACGCCGACCTGGTGGCCCTCAAAGGGGCTGGCCTGTTCGCGTTCAACGGTGTGCCCTTCGATGACGTGGCTCAGAGCATCGCGGCGGCGATGATGGCCTGGGGGCCTACCGTCCAGCTCGAAGGGGTGGCGGTAGGGACGGCAGGGGCCGGGACCATCAACACGCCCACCAGCAAGATGATCCTCGCCCCCAACGCTCCGGTGGTCATCGCGGGGCTGGCCTCTGCCGGGATGGTCGGGCCACTGAGCATCTCCCTAGGCACCGTGGTCAGCTCCGCCCTGGCGAAGACCATCTCGGCATCCGGCGGCTACTCCGGTGCGGTCGTCGGCGTCGGTGTCGGTGCTGATGTATCGAAGGTGACGGTGGCCGGTGAGGCGAAGCTCAGCAACACCCTGGCCGCTCTGCTAGGCACTGGACCGGCTGCCTCGATGATGGCCCGGGGCCTTGCCTCTGGCATTTCAAAGCTGCTGTTGACGGCCACGGGCGCGGGTAGTGTGGTGGGCTCCCCAAGTACGGCCCCAGCAACGGGCACCTCTACCTCGGTGATGGTCTGATGGGTATCGAGTTCACAGGTCACGTCCTGCGTGCTCCCCGGATCGCTCCGGGGAACTCGGCGACATCCAGTCCCCCGGAGAACGGGGTGGTTCGAGACGTTCAGGTGCCCCCGGCACGGACGGCTGCCGATCCCCTCATCGTGGACTTCGCGGGTGACCAGTACCGGGCCGCCGTGCTCGAAGGCCCCGGCACCTCCCCGCATGAGTACCTGGTCTGGACCGCCGTGTCCTCGCAGCTCGCTCAGGTCGAAGACGCGACCTGGTGGATGACCGATGGCACCGGCAGCATCCCGGCCGGAGAGACCTTCAGGGTCATCGTCACCGACGACGGCGGGCGGGACATCGGCCAGGTGACCCACCTGGTCATTGCCCGTGGCGACGTGGTCCATGTGGACGAAGGCTGGGTGGACGTGAACAACCCGGCGGCAGGACGCCTGGGCTCCCTGCCCTTCTACGTCGTCGTCCCCGCTCTTGCAGACCAGGACCCCGTGTCGGGCGTCGTGACCCTGAAGGACAGCAACGTCTTCACGGCCACCGGAGCGGGCCTTGTCGCGAGCACCCTCGCCACCCTCTTCGGTACGGGCCTGTCCCTCGACCGGGGGGATGCCGTCATGGAGGCCCGCTACACCCTGTCGTCGGTGAAGTTCTGGTGGACCCGGAACGACCGCTACGAGACCCGGTTCGGCTGGAACAACGCCCTTCAGCGGTGGATGCCCTACAAGGGCTCGGCTCCCGTCAACCTGGGGCGGCTGCTCTTCGACACGACGTACAAGCTCTCCCCACCCTTGAGCAACCTCCCTGTCGGCTCTGTGCTGCCTGGTGACGCCCTGGTGGGCGACCAGTACGCCATGCTCCGGCTGGGCTCGTCTGCGGGCGCTCTGAGCCTCCCTGTGGGCGTCAACGACGTGGACGGGTTCACAGGTGTCGAGGTCGTAGCCGACTCGGCTGTGGAGTCCCTGTACGACTTCACGGCATCGACCATGGCAGCGGTCGTGGGTCAGACCAACGGCATCCTCCAGTTCAACCCGCTCTACACCCAGGAGCACGCGGGCCAGAGCCTCTGGTACGTCTACCGGGGCTTCGCCGCTGATGCCGATGGCGTCGTCGGCACCCTCATCGCTCCCGACGACCTGTTTCTTGCTCCCGTCCCCGGCCCGACCGACCGTCCCTTCGTCCGCATCAACAACAGGACGCCTCTGGCGGTGACCCTGGTGGCGGATGAGGCAGCTCTGGGTGCCGTGGCTCCAGTCGAAGGAGCTTGCGCAGTCGCCCTGACGACGGGTCGGCTGAAGCTGTCCACGACCGACATCGACAAGTCGGACCCGACGAAGCTGGGCACCTTCGACAAGCACTTCCTAGGGGCGGTCATCGTCTACGACGGGGTGGCCCTCAACGCGACCCCACAGCCCACGAAGGGGCCTCGACCCCTGGTGCAGGCAGACGGGGTGACGACGACGGTGCATCCAGTCGAGCTGATGTACCTCCCCGCTGCCTTGCCCTGGCCGGAAGACGCAGGAGGCGGGATCTTCTCAGGGCTCGGCATCTCCGGCGTCTTGCACATGCCGGACAAGACCGGAGCAATCCCCGACCCGGAGGGGGTCAACCCCGCACTGGTCGTTGTCCCGGTACGGCCGGGTGGTGATGCCCTGCCTGCCCCTGGTGGTGGCGTGCCTCCGCAGACCATCGGGTTGATTCGCCAGATCGAGGACGGGGTAGGAGACACCATCCTGTTCTCGAAGGCCGGAGCCGTCGAAGAGCTGATCGTGGTGGACCGCAACAGCGACCTGCCGGACTTCCCGTTCAATGTCCCTGGTGGGGTGGCGTACATCACCCGCGAGGCGACGACGGTGGCGGCAGCTCCGCACTCGGCGGTACAGCTCGGTTCGGAGACCCGGACGGCCTTCGCCGGTCAGGTGGTCTACTTCCTCCAGGCGTCCCTCAACCCCTCGACCTACACCGAGACGGCGGTGCTCTACTCCAAGAGCCGCATCGTCTTCCGGTTCGAGGGCGACGAGGTGCTGTACTTCGCCAGCGACGGGGTGGCCCACGACTGGCTCGCCAGCTCTCTGCCCGTCCAGGCCTCCTACACCTCGACGGAGGTGGCTGCCTCCATCCAGGCCCGCATCACCGCGCAGGCGGGCACGGCCACTTGTCGGGCTGCGGGTGACCGGGTGGTGCTCGAAGCGGCAGACCCCACGACCGGCTGGGTCGAGATCGGCTGGGGCTTCCCGAAGGACTTGAGCGGGGCGTCTGCCCTCGGATTCTTGCCGGGCTGGCGAGTCCTGGGCGGGCAGCCGAACTGGCTGACGGATGCGGGCGTCTCGATGGGCCTGTCCCGGAGCCTGCTCAACCTCGACCGCAGCAAGCCGGACGCGGACTACCTCGCCCAGTACCGGCTCGAAGACACGGTGCTGGCTACCGCTGTGCAGGGGACGCCCTTCACCTTCTTTGACTTCCCGCCTGTCGAGGACATCGCCGGGTTCGATGACGGGGTGTTCTTCAACCTCCAGACCATCGCTCTCCAGGGTGACGACCTCCGCATCATCGACAAGCGGCTGGGTCACCTGGATGAGATCGAGCACAGGTTCACCGAGGGCAAGTTCGCCTGGCTGGACAGCACGGTCTCATCGAACCTGGTGCAGCAGCGCACTTCGGTCGTCAACCTGGGCAACCCCCTGGTGGTCCCTGAGTCCCTGCTCCCCGCCCCCGGCATCAACGGGAACTTCATGGCAGCCGAGGATGCTGCCCGGTACGTCGTCCAGCAGCAGGGCGTGGACTACCTCATCACTGACGACGGGGTGTCAGGGAACGTCCAGCTCGTCACCCGCTACGGGGCTCGGGTTGACTTCGGAGGCCAGGGAACCTTCACCCTCGCCGGGACCACGTTTGAGGACCCCGACGCGAACTTCGTGGCGACGATGCAGCCTGGTACACGCATCAAGCTCCCCGAAGGGTCGTACTTCGTCGATTCCGTCACGGATGCAACCCATGTGGAGGTCTCGCCGCCCTTCATCTCGACCGCGACTAGGGCGACCCCGTGGGAGGCGTTCGCAGGCTTCCCGGACAGCGTTTACGACCCGGCAATCGTCGCGGATCAGGTGTTCAAGCCGTTCGATCACCTGCCTGACGAGCCCTTCCGGGTTCGGGTGCTTTCACCGCTCGGCAATATTGTGATTGCGGATTTCACGGCGAACGTGGAAGACGCGAACACCAGTGGTCGTCCAGTCAGTCTCCGGTTCGGTGCGGTAGCTCCGGGAGCGGGGGTGACGGCCTCGCTCTCGCCCCTGACGTTGACCACGCTCGGCGTGGTGGCGAACAACCTCCTGGTGCTGCCCTCGACGACGCACGTTGACGAGGCGGCCTTCAGCATCCGGGTGGGGACAGAGCTGCACGAACAGGGTGTCGGCCTTCTGCCGGTGGCTGCCTTCACGGCTGACCCGGTCAACGTGGAGTACCTGACGGCCGCGTGGAACGACGGCACGGTCGTCCACCCCAAGGGCGAACTGAAGTTCAACTCAGTGCTGCTGGTGGACCTGGAGTCCAGTGCGGTCGTGCTGGTCGAGACGCTGAGGCTCGCTGCCAACCTGACGGCGGGGGCGGCTGAGTACGACCAGAAGACGGGCGACATCCGCATCGCGGCAGCGGACGTGACGACCCACGCTGGGACACAGCTCTACTTCACCGAGCAGATGATCACGCGGAAGCCTGGGGCCGACGTGGCGATCAGCCCGATGGTCGGGGCGGTCTCGTTCCGCAAGCCCATCAACAAGGGCAGCCTGGTCGAGATCGAATACTGGCTGGCCGACTCAGAGGGCCGCCGCGTCGGCACCCCGGCGGACCGGACCATCGAGTTCTTGCCTGTCTTCGTCCGCCGGGAGGCGATGGTCAGGCTCACCGATCACGAGTTCAATCTTGACCCAAACGGGTCACACGTCATCGACACCCGCATCAAGCCGGTCGTCTACCTGGGACCGAAGCAGCAGAACTTCGGCAAGGTGGACTTCACGGTGGACACCCCGAAGCACCTGCTGGGGCAGCGGCTCTCGTTCAACCGGGACCTGGCGACGTGGATCGTCCCGGAGGTCAACTACGCCGTGTTCGATGCACTGGGCGGCGAGCGTGCCTTCCAGACATCGCAGAAGCCGGTCTATCGACCCCCCTTCTTCATCAAGGCGGGCAAGGACAACTTCGGGCTCCGTGGGGATCGGTCGGCCGACTTCGAGGTCGGTCAGATGCTCCGCATCGGGCCGGAGTGCTTCTACATCACGGAGATCCGCTACTTCGCTGACCCGGACACGACCCGGTTCGACATCTACCCGTCCACCGTGGGCGAGGTGGGGTCCCGTTCCCCCGGCAACGATGTCCTGACGCTGGTGACGGCTGGCCCCATCACCCCGGTCCTCGATCCCGATGGAGCTGCCCCGATTGCGACAGCAGCTCCGCTGGGGTTCATGCAGGAGATCGTGCTTGCGGACTTCCCGTTCGAGCCGGTCAACGCGAAGCAGAACAGCATCACGTTCCTGGGTGACCTGACCACCTTCGCTGTGCCCGGTCACATCATGGAGATCGCCGGGCTCCCCTTCACCATCGCCTCTGCATCGTTGAGCGAGGATGGCACCCGCACGAAGATCATCTTCACCAGCCCCTTCCGGCTGGCTATCGACCCCGCAGGGCTCCCCACGGTCCGGCTCTCGTACCGGCCGGTCTACCCGCCGGAGGTACGTCAGTTCGTGGGCGTCGGCCCCTACGTCGCCTCCGAAGGCGTCGATCTGACCCTCTCTGGAGAGTTCATCGCGGGCGTCGAGCAGCCGGGCCGCACGCTGGCCGAGGGCACTGAGTTCGAGGTTGACCCAGAGACGGGTGCCGTCCAGTTGCTCGCCCCGCTCCAGGAGCCCCTGGGGCCGAAGCAGAAGCTCCTGCTCTCGTTCACGAAGATCCGGGTCATGGAGCCCTTCTACTCGGGCGGCCAGGTGCAGTTCCCCCGGTGGGCAGCTCAGTACAAGCACATCGTCGTCCCCTCCGTGGACAACGGCTACCTGGGCGGCACGCTGACGGCCCGGTACACCTTCGACAACCCCGACTCCTTCTACTTCCGGGCGCTCCCCCTCCGCAGCTACCTGGGCGAGGCGGTCGCACAGGCGGTCGCAGAGATGCAGCAGGGGCAGTCGTCGGGCGGCCCCCTGCTCTCATCGTCCGTGGGGACGAGCAACTGGCAGCAGGGCAACCTCGGTCTGGCGTCCCAGCGGCGAGACCTGCTCGACAAGGACCGGGCGGCCCGCAGTCTGCTGACCTTCTACAACAACGCCGTCGTGGCGTTCGAGCAGGTCGAGGAGGCCATCACCGGGAAGTTCATCGGTGACCGCGACGGCAAGTTCCGCTTCTGGGTCGGACGGGGCGAGGAGTACGCCCCGCCGGGCTTCGAGGACGAGTACACGGGCGAGCTGAACCCCTCAATCGTGTGGAGCAGCGTCTTCAACGCGACCGACCTGACCCGCGACATCCAGTTCCTGACGAGCGATCCCCTGGTGCGGCCGACGCTCTGCACGCTGGTGGATCTCCAGTTGTTCGGGGAGCCCCTGGGGGCATCACAGCTCCGCGACCTGATGGACCAGCAGCGCGCGCTCATCCGCAACGACGTGGACGACGTGGTGCTGCTGGCGTCCTCGACCCCCCGCACCATCCCGACCAACGCACCTCCGTACTTCACGGTGGAGGCCGATGGCTCGTTCGCCCGGATGGGCTCTGCCCACAGGTACTCCCGGCTGTTCCCGACCACGACGGAGGTGTTCTTCACCCTCATGCCGGGCATCGAGGCTGACGTGTCGGTCGCGGGCGACGTGGGCTCCTACGCCTGGAACCGCATCACTACGACGGGGACAACGGAGTCCACCTACCGGGCTCCCATCGGCCAGGTCGGCAACCCCGTCATGGGGGCCATCGGCAACATCTCCGAGAAGGTGCTTCAGATGCGGCTCCCGCGAGCCCGCATCCTGAGCTACCACCCGGAGGGTCTGGACAGCTCTGCCTTCGGTCTGGCAGTCACGCTGCCCTGCGTAGTCGTCTCCAACGTCCCGCTGGCTGACCTGCCGATGGACCCCGCGACGGGCTTCCCCGACGTGAGCCGATTCTTGTCACAGAACGTGACAGGTGACACGGCGGACGCCGTGGCAGGTGACCCCGTGTTCGCGCTTCCGGGCTTCGAGGTCGGTCAGAGGGTCGGGTGGGGCAAGCCGGACGGGCGGCTCCTGGCGGCCCTGTTCCCGGAGGAGATCGATGTCTTCGGGTCGAAGACCTACACGGGGCTCTTCATCAACGAGGTGCTCCACGGCTGCGTGCTGACCTTCCGGGACCGCCAGGACAACCCCATCAGCGACCCGAACCAGATCCTCGTCGGCACGTCGCCGACGAGTGGCATCGCTGCGCACATCTTCGGACTCATCGAGTCCGACACCATCTACGTCGTCCCGCCGGACACGGCCAACCCCATCAGCGACCCGGCCACTGAGTCGCCCACGATGGAGATGCAGCAGCAGGCCGCCTTGCTCTCCCCGGCCTTCCGGCAGGGCTTCGACCTGGCGGTGGACACTTCCGGCCAGGTCAAGGATCTGTCCCTCCCGTCCTGGGGCGACCCCTCCCTGTTCCCCATCAAGGAGCTGCTGGGCCAGAAGACCCCGGAGCCGATGAGCCACCTTGAAGGGGTGGTGGACTTCGCCAACGTGGACCAGCTCCCGCTGCGGACACCGGCCCTGCTCGGCAATCCGCAGGACGACGCGGGCGACTACGCCATCCCCTACATGAAGGGCACGAACACGGAGCTGGCCCGGTTTGAGCAGGTCACCAACGTCATCGGCCCGCTCATGGCTGCCGATGCGGTGGACGGGGGCTACTTCCCTGACGAGATCCTGTTCGTGGACGGCGAGGTCCCGGCAGCTCCGCTGCTCATCGCCGGATTGAACTACCGCGAGCCGGGTGCCCTGATGGTCCCGACGAAGACCGACCCGGCGGCGACGCTGGGGACGGCTCCTGGCCGCGAGGGTGACTTCCTGCTGATGGAGGTCAACACAGCATCTCCGCAGGGCTACCAGGGCATCCTGACGGTGGGTGGGCTGCGCAACGTGAACACGGGCGGGACGGACTGGTCGTGGATCGAGCCGCCACGCTTCGTCACGCAGGTCAATCAGGGGTCGGCGACCCGGTTCATCTTGAACAAGTACGCCGTCCACACGACGCCGGGTGTCTACCCGGTGGACCCGCAGGTCGTGAGCCCTCCGGGCGTGCGGATCTTCGATGACATCGCCAACGGCAACACGGTCCTGTCGTTCCAGGACGTTGTCTTCGGCCTCAACGATGCTGCGGCCATCAACGTCGGCAACCTGAACACCGTCCTTGCGGCCCATGCGGACAACGCGGTGCGGGTCAACCTCATCTCCCGGCCTGACGACACGGTGGTCAACGGTCTGGCTGGTGCCGTCTCCGTCGCGAACATGAAGGACGGTCGGGTCATCCTGACCATCCACATCCGGGCGGGCTTCGCGCGGATCACGGACTACCAGGGCGGCGACACTGGCTGGATCGCCCATGCCGGTGTCACCTTCGGTGGCTTCGACCCCGTGGGTGGTGAGCCTGCTCCGGGTGCGGTGGCGGACAACCGGCACATCATCATCTCGGGCTGGTCGGGGCAGGTCCCCTTCACGCCTGCCGTGGGCACCGAAGTCCAGTGGTTCATGCCCCATGACCACCTCGACCCCGCAGGAGCGAACGACCGGAAGATCAGCAAGTACGGCTGGGAGTTCGGCATCGACCTGGACACCAGCGTCACAGGGGAGAGCACGTCGGCCTACATCGACTCCGACCGGCTGACCTTCCACGAGGTCGTGGACTTCCGCCTGGCACGGCCTCGTGGCTTCCAGCACGACAACGGCGTCGGTGCCATCCGGGTCTACCAGACGATGTTGCAGGTCACGGAGATCACCCTTGGCGGGGCGGTCTTCTCCACCGTCAACGACGTGATCGGGGCTGGCCTGTCCATCAGGAGCCGGGACGGCTCGACCACGACCATCGAGGGCACCTGGAACCCGGCCCCCACTCCGGCAGAAGAGGGCTCCATCCGGGTCATGGCTTTCGAGTATGCCAACACCGGGATCACGGTGGGGGACAGCACGGCCTCTGTGGTGGCCTCGCAGACCACTGACCCTTCCGGCTCCGACATCCTGGTCGGTGACGGCTGGGCAGAAGCGGACCGGATCGACAGCATCGTGGCTACGACGGGCGACATGGACAACGTCCAGAAGGGCGATGCGGTCTACATCGACCGTTCGGCCACAGCTCTCCCGGACGCGGCGACGGAGAAGGCGGGGACGTTCATCACCCGGTTCGCCATCAAGCCGACCGCCGGGCCGAACCTGTACCTCCCGGTGGCCAAGAGCACCTACGCAGGCACGGGCAACGGCTTCGTCACCACGCGGTTCCCTCGCGTCCTGTCCATGGACGTGCTCCTTCAGCGGTTGGAGATCGACGACCACCTGATGCTCCCGGCCACGGGCAAGCTCTTCATCGCCATCCGACCAGCCGACCTGAACTCCGCTGTGCCGGGCACGTTCACGCAAGCTCTCTTCAGCGTGGACTGGACCGGGTTCGACCTCGGCGGCCCGAACCCGAAGCTCATCCTTGGGGCCTTCGACACCTGGCGGTGGGCTGACGACGCCCCCATCGGGGCGAGTCTCGCGGCCATCGCCTTGCTGATCTCCAACGCTGATGTGGTCGGCCGCCAGATGACCTGGCACGACAACGCAGTCGGTGGAGCTGGAGCCAGCCCGTCCGGGGTCATGCAGGTGAACGTCAGCGTGCGGGGTGGCGACCTCCCGGACGATTCTTCCGTCGTCGGGCATCACAGCATCGGCCCTGGTGCGACCGATGCTGCCTACGGGTTCCACGGCATCACCTACGAGACGATCTACAACCCCACCAGTGTCCCCGTGGTCAACATGGTCGCTGTGGTCCCGCTTGCCGGGAAGGTCAGGGTCACCCCTGGGACGCCCCACGCCAACGAGACGTTCGACCCCACCAACGAGGTGCCGGTCTATCTCAACGTCCCCTCGCTCCTGCACTTCCACATCGACGCCACCCAGGGCGACACCCTGAACAACCCACAGGGCCACATCGGTCTCGGCAACGGCATCGCCTGTCTCCTGCCGGGGACTGAGATCCGCACGGAGGACGCCGCCAACAACCCAGCATTCTTCGCTCTCGGTGGGGTGTTCCTGGAGCCATCGACTCCGATGTTCCCGCCATCCCTCGATCCGGTTTCGACCCCGAACGTGGTGGATGCCACTCGGTCGATGGGTCTAGGTGCGGTGGGAATGCGCTCATCGACCACGGCCGAGGAGGTCCACTTCGAGGTCCGGCGAGTTCGACGGTGGCACGGGCAGCAGAACGCCATCAACGACGCCTTCCAGCCCTTGCAGTACGCCTACGAGATCCGCCGGGGCATCGTCACGGCCTTCGCCCGGAACGAGCAGCAGGTCGGCATGGTGACGGCCCTGAACTTCCAGATGAACTGGGCCGTGGCGAATCCAGCCCTGCCCCTCGTCGCGGACGTGTGGAACGACAACGACGGGGATCTGCACAGCGGCACGAACCTCGGACCGTTCAACTCCGGGGACGTGAACATCAACCCCGGCGACACCTTCCGGCTGCTCGACGACAACGACGTGGTGCTGGAAGAGGCTGTCGTCGCAGAAGTGGTGTCGGGCTCAGCCCTGAAGCTCCGGGCTCCGGGCTTCTCCACTCAGACGGCGGCCAGTGTGGTCGGTCGTCGGTTCGAGGTCTGGCTCCGTCAGGCCCCGATCCCGCATGAGCAGAGCAACGAGCAGCTCCTCGAACTCATCACCGACTCCGTGGTTCACGTCACGGCGGCAGACCACACCGACCCCGACCCCCAGAACTGGGTCGGCGGCTACGTCCCGGAGACGGCTGGCGGTAGCGCGTGGGCGGACGTGAGCAACAAGCTGCTGGACGACTCGGCTGGTGGCGTGGACTTCACGGCCCTGGGCGTCCGGGCAGACGACATCGTGATCATCGACCCGATGGGCACGCTGCCGGTCGTGGACGAGCGGGGTGCCCGTCCGCTGGGCGACCGCAGCGTTCCGACTCGCACGCCCGCCGGGGCCTACCAGGCAGGCCCGGCATCCAGCCTGGACGACAACCGGGGCTTCTACCGGGTGGCCACGGTCGCCGCCGGGGAACTCGGCATCGACCCCATCCACCTGTTCGCGGGGACGCTGGGTGGCGACGTGCTGATGGCTGCTGTGCGGACCAACCTGGTCTACGCCATCTATCCGACCGTCAGCACTTCGGTCCTCTCGACGGATGGTGCAGAGGGCCAGAACGACCTGCGACCGACCCGCAAGGCGGTGGGCGGCACGTTCACCAGTGGAGTGCCCGTCGAGGACAAGCACTCGATGAGGCCCTTCAGCTACCGGATCATCCGGCCCAGCTCGCTCTTCAGCTCTGACATCGTGGACACGGTGCTGATGATGCGGGAGCGGATGCTCTCGCTCATCGAGCTGTTCCGCAGCTCGACCAAGGGGACGAAGGGCGGCTTCTACTGGACCTGGCAGGACGCGGACCACGTCGAAGACCTTGGTGACCCGGCGGACCCAGACTCCGGGCTGGGGCTCTTCCCGAACCGGCTGGTGACGACCATCGTGGGCGAGACGAGTCGTTCACCATTCGTGAACACGAACGACTGCCTGTCCATCCTGGACCGCCGCTTCTGGATTCACGACACGAAGCTGGACCTCCGCGAGCCCGACCCGAACAACCCGTTCGGTATGCGTGAGGTGACGGGCGGGGTGGCCTTCGACGGCGTGGGCGGCCCCTACACGGCCTATACGGACGTGACTGTGGGTGGTTCAGAGGTCAGGCCGGTGCTGACCGACCACATCAACCTGGTGCTCGACGTGCGAGATCGACTCCGAGACATCCGATACACCTGGCTGGCCTACCGGACGCACAGGTACATCGGGACGCTGGCTCGAATCGCAGCCTTCGACGCGGCCTTGCCGGTACGGCTGGAGGAACGCGAGCGGGCGATGCTGCTGGAGAGCACGGCTGGAGAGGCGACGGAATGAGTGGGCTGACCGAGGAGCAGGTGACCGAGCGGCTCAAGGCAGCGGGCATCGACCCTAGCGCCTGGGGCGCAATGGGAGGCCACGGCCCGCAGACGCCGAAGTTCGCCCTCAGCATCGCAGCGGATCTCAAGAAGGTGTCGGCTCTCCTTCAGGGGGTGGTGGACGAGAAGCAGGTCAAGGTGCGGTCCTTGGAAGAGCAGCTCGCCCGGTTGCGCTACGGCGGGGGTAGCTGATGCCCGTCGATGACAGAACTGGCCAGTGGGGGACTCTCAGCCTCACCATCCCCGACTTTCTTGCCGACGTGCGGGACGCGATCAACGACTTCGCGGAGCTGCTCATCAGCGTCCTGGAGATCGCCAATCAGGTGTTGGAGTTCGTGAAGGCGTTCATCCGGGGCTACATCGACCCGATGGTCATCCTCATCGAGGCCATCATCGACGAGATCACGGCCATCCTGACCGACCTGCGGGAGATCGGCCTCTACATCACCGGGGACTGGGCCTTGCTCGGCTGGCCACCGGAGGATCTGCGAGGCGGCTTCAGCGAGTACGAGCGTCGGATGATCGCCCGGTTGAGCGACCGGACCGACCCGACGCGACCGGACTTCTCCAGCAAGGTGAAGGTGCTGGGGTTCTTCGGCTACCTCTCGGTGGACCCCAGCGAGTTCGAGCGGCTCATCAACTTCGTCACCACGATCATCAAGATGTTCGGGTTGAGCTTCTTCCCGGACACCTCCGGGCTCCCGGTGCCGACCATCCAGGACACCCTGTACGGCCCCGACACCGTGGCGGTCGGGACGGCCTTCCAGTTCGGTGCGCTCAAGCAGGCCCTCACGACCTCCGATGGGACGCCCCCGGCCAGGTGCCGGGTGACCTGGATCGCGCAGCCCGCTTCTGCGAAGCACCCGATGAACCCCTTCCCGGTCACCGGCCCCTCCGGCTACATCGTCACCGTCTCCACGCTCCCGGACGGCATCGCCCTCAAGTACGCCCGGCCGAAGGCGAACACCGACAAGAAGGCTGCTGGCGGCGACCCTGACAAGCTGGCCCAGCCCCGTGAGTCCGGCTCCGTCCTCGACTTGAACGGGACGCCCCTTGTGCTCCACGGTGGGGCCGAGATGCTGGCGTTCGAGGACTCGGGCTTCGGCTACAACGAGCACATGGACGACGGCATCCCCGAGGACGGGAGCTGCCAGGTCTTCGGGCTGCTCGACCCGTCATCGAACGAGATCATCCCGCTGGAGCTGCTCGGCAACGCTGACGCCCTGGGGACGCCTCTCGACGGCAAGGGGGAGGACTTCTACCTCCAGCGGACGTTCCTGGTGGGGGCAGGGGTCGCCCTCGCTCAGTGGTTCTCTGGCGAGTACGGGGCGGTCTTCCACATTGACGACATGCCCCGTGCAGCTCGCTTCGAGAAGCAGTCGGACGGGACGTTCGACCTGGTGGATGACGGCCCGGCGGTCAACTACTACGTCCGGGTCTGGGCGACGGGCAAGGAGGTCGCAGAGGCTACGAGGGTTCCGCAGTGGGACTTCGAGGCCCAGCAGGCCAAGAACAACGCCACCACCTCCGGGCAGCCCTTCGTCGTCGGCCTCAAATGCGGCCCCTCCGGCATCGGGATGCCCTCTGGCCCTCGCAAGATCACCTTCGTCAACGCCAACACGAACGAGTACCTGCACGCCCTGGAGACCGCCTTGATGGTGCTGGTCTTGAGCCGGTCGGACTTGCCGTTGCTGGATGAGCTGGTGGGATCGAAGCCAGAGGCCACGGCACAGGGCTACCGCGACGGCAAGTGGGCGGGACAGGGCTTCGCTCTGACGGCGACGGGTCTGGAGGACTCCAGGCACCTTGTCAGCCTGATGTACCCGAACACCAAGGCGCTGGAGAAGCCGAACCAGCCGCTTCAGGCGTGGCGGACGGTGCTGTTCCAGAAGGTCCGCCAGATGGCGCAGGACATCTACGAGCAGACCGGCCCGATGCCCGATGTCGAGAAGATCATCGTCGATGCCACCACAGAGCTGCGGACGGTCACCTGGGATGCCTTGCTGGACGCGGACGATTCAGCGGGAACCTCCGGCCGTCTGTACGTGGCGAACGTAGAGGCTGTGGGCGGGGAGTCGCCCGCGATGTTCAAGGCACTGGACCCGGCGAACCCCGTGGCCGGGATGTCGGAGTTCGGTGTCGCCCCAAACGTCATGTCGATGGGTGTCGCTGCGCAGGACGTGGAGACGTTGTTCTTCGACCCGGCCTACGGCGGTCGGGGGCCGCTTCGACACCGGGCCAGTGACTTCGTGCTCTGGGACGGCGGCAGCATCGAGATCGTCTACGAGGAGTCCGACCCGGGGAACGTCAGGGCGCTCAAGGCTAGCTCGCCCGCGAGCCTGGTCCGCATCTACGACAAGTTCACGGACAAGGACGGGAAGCTGCTCATCCCCGAGGACTGGCGGCAGTATTTTCAGGCTGTCGAGGCACAGGCGAAGGTGGTGGGCTCCGCTGACAAGTCCCCAGTCTTCGTCTCTGGAGCCTCGCAACTGGTGAAGTACACCAAGAACGGCGTCATGGTCGCTGACTGGCCCGGAGCCCTGTTCCTGCGGGGCCTCTTCCGGCTCTACGAGAACGGGCTCATCTACCAGCAGGCGGCCATCGCTCTGCGGGTGGCAACGGCGGCATCGAGCCGCGCACCGGAAGACGGCGAGTGGATCGCCATGCGGTTGTTCGACGCCTTCCCGGAGCTGGAGACGTTCTTGAACGCGGTCGAGAACTGGGTGAAGTCCCTCGCGTCCGCCGCGCAGTCGATGGCGGACGCCATCATCAAGTACATCGAGTTCGTGCAGGCGCAGATCGTGGAGCTACAGCAGCTCATCGCCCGCATCAACGGGCTGATCCAGTCGTTCATGGCCTTCAGCTTCTCCCTGCCGGAGTTCAGCGGCTTGATGCTCCTGTCGGACGGCACGGACGGGGTGCTGTCTGACCTGGTGACGGCCAAGAACAAGCCCTCGGACAGCCCCCTGTCCTACGCAGCGGGTCTCGCCCTGGTCATCCCCTTCGGCCCGTCCTTCATCTTCGACCTCATCGCTCTGGCTGGTGGGGAGGACAACGAGGGATCGACCCCCAATCCCGACCCCAACGTCACCATGACGATGATCGGGGCTCCTGACCCCATCGGCATCGAGCAGATCCCGCCGGGTGCGGGGCCAGCTCCGACCGATGAACCTGACGTGCTGTAGGAGCTGCAATGCCGTCATTCACAAAGATGGGCAGCTTCCCGGTCGGGTACTTCCGGGCGACGACCGCATGGCTGTTGCGTGAGCGGCGGGATGTCGTGACCCGCATCGCTACGTTGCAGGCAGAGATGGCCCGCATCGGCTTCGTCACCATGAACTACCGGAAGGTCACGGTGGGCGACAGCACCAAGGCGACGGCAGAGCGGCTCGGCTTCTCCATCCCAGAGGGCACCACCCTCGCCCGGCTGGTGCAGGCGTACATCGCCACAGGCGGCAACCCGTTCAACATCTCCGGCTTCTTGCACCCGAACACCACCGAGGTCTCTCCGCAGGCGGACGGTGGTGTGTCCGTGGCACAGGACTACCCCGGCGGTGGTGCTCCGGGAGCGCAGTCAGTCGCCTACGACAACCCCCTGCCCGAAGGTCCAGAGGACGGCAGCACGAACCCGAACAAGTCCGGCTACGAGGCATACGAGGGCGGCTACATCGACCACCCCGGCTACAAGCCCGCACGGATGGGTGGCCGGATGGACCGTGGTTCCTGGGACGACGCCACGGTCGTCCGGGTCATGCACGACACCCGCAACTGGGCGAACAAGGAGATCAAGGCCCGGCTCCAGAACAGGGAGTGGCAGATCATCAAGCTCTCCGATTGCTGGGAGCAGCTCCGGGTGGAGCGTGACGAAGTGCTCATGGAGGCATTCGGCGGGCAGCTCATCGACCTGCCGGGTCTGGACGATGAGACGTTCGATCCCAAGCGGCTCTGCCAGGTCATCATCGCGGACATGTACTCGGTCCTGTTCGACGTGGACGACTCTGGCATCCCCACTGGGTTCAAGCCGAACCCAGGGCTCGGGCTCCTTTTCTTCGCCTACAAAGACGTGCCCGCAGACGACGCAGGCCCCATGGGCTGACGGTTTCGGGCCTATACCTCGCCAGTGGTGAGGCCCTAGGAGGTTCATGTCCCTGGAGTTCCAGCTCGCGTGGCCCTGCCCCCATCTGACGGTGGAAGAGGTGGTGTCCCTTGGAGACGATCGGAGGTCGCTGAACACGCGACAGCCGGTGGCGTCCAGTGGACAGGTGCGCGTGCTCGCCAACGACGACTTCTTCATCCCCCGCGAGGGGGTGCTCTCGGCGGCCGTGCTCTCCAGCTCCGTTTCTGGCCCCTTCGACATCATCGAGAACGAGGACACCCTGACCGTCGAGGCCAGTGGCGGTACGGCCACCCTGTCCTTCGGGGCGGTGGGGACCATCCGGCTGACCACGGATCAGGTCATCCAGCGAATGACCATCGCGGCCTGGGAGCACGTCGAGATTCGCAACGACAACGGCTACCTGGTCTTCGTGGACACGAACAAGGTCGGCCCTTCGGCCTTCGTCAAGGTGCGGGGCACGGTGGCATCTGCCCTGGGCTTCGGTCAGCCGACGCTCTCGGGCCGCCAGTGGGCTGCCTACGGTAAGGAGGTCTACCCCGGCTGGGACCTCTACCTCCGGCCCGACACCATCACCAACCGCTTCCCCCGGTTCCGCAAGCCGCTCCGCTTGAACCCGATGCTCAAGGTGACCTACTCGGTCCCGGTCGCTCGCTGCCTGCGATGCCAGGCCGGGTTCATCGAGAACGACTTCCGGTTCGACGCCAGCGGCAACATGCTGCTCATCCAGAACGAGGACCTGCTCTACCAGGCGGCCCTGAAGATTCTGCTGACCGACAAGGGGAGCAACCCCTTCTTTCCGTGGTACGGCACGACCATCCGGGAGCGCATCGGCAGCAAGGCCCTGGCGGGCGTCGCCTCAGTCCTCAGCGAGGACGTGCGGAAGGCCCTGAGCCGCGTCCAGTCGCTCCAGACGGAGCAGGCGAAGTACCAGCAGGTCACGTTCAAGGAACGGCTCTACAGCGTCCTGGCGGTGAACGTGAAGCGGCACACGCAGGACGCGAGCACCTACCTCATCGAGGTCACAGTGCAGAATGCGTCTGGGGAACCCATCTCCCTGAACATCGTCTTCTCGGTGCCAGAGGTGGTGGCCCTGATGGGGAGCAACGGTTTGATGCTCGGTACTGAGGCGGCAGGGCTCGGGACCACAGAGGCTCGTCAGCTCTTCAAGAATGACCGCAACCTGCTGACCGGAGGCCAGTGATGGCTGCTTACCCAGAGTTCCGAGGCCCGGACGGCACGCTCCGGCAGAAGTTCATCCTGTCCACGACCCTCCCCGACCAGGTGTTCACCGGGACCATGCCCACGGACACGGTGGACATGCAGGTCTCCGTCCGGGGTGGGGCGTTCACCAGCGACCCGGACTACATCACCTTCGAGGGGACTGGCTTCACGGTCCCGAACCCGTCCGCCTTCCCTGACGGTCTCCAGCTCCTTCCGGGTGGCAACGAGATCAAGGTCAAGGCCATCCTCTCCACAGGGGCGGTCACGCAGGAGGCGGTGCTCCAGGCCAACCTCTCGCTGGAAGCAGACATCGGGGAGCTGGCCGACCCGCCGACCGGCATCTTCTTGGAGCGGTTCAACTCGACGGTGACGGTGACCGTCGAGGGTCTGACCAGCTCGACCGTCGCGGGCTACCACTTCTACGCCTCCACTCAGCCGGGTGGCGGTGACGTGGGGTACTTCCGCATCAACCCGTCGCTGGTCATCTCCGGCGAGGTGGTGGAGGCCACGGACGCCCTGGCGACCCTCTCGGTGGACGCGAGCATCGTGCTCGACTCCGAGGGATTCCACGCGGCCGACCCCTTGAACTTCCGGTTCAAGGGCACGCAGGAGGACGCGGACGACCTGGTGCTCGGCACGAACTTCGATGAGCTGCTGGAGGTCCCGGAGACGGCCAGCAAGCTCCGCATCGCGACGACCATCCAGACGGTGCGGGAGACGCAGCAGTACAGCTTCGAGCACGACCGTCAGGCATCGCTGGAGAGCGCCAACCCGGCCCTCCCACACGCTGACCTGGCCACGGTGCCGGAGACCGACCCGCTCTACTACGTCGCCACGGCCATCCACATCATCAACGGCGAGGAGGTCGAGAGCTTCTTCAGCCCGGAGGTGCTGGGGGCTCCCCTGCGCATCACCCCGACCGTGGGCTCATTCCCGCAGGTGACCCGTCAGCAGATGGTCAGAGGGGCGGTCCTCTCCATCTACCGGAGCCAGCCGCAGGTTCGGGTGGACCCGGGCTCAGCTCTGCGGGACACGTTCATCGACCCCTTCACGACCGAGACGGATCGTGTCCGGTTCATCGTGGACTTCTTGCACAACGCGATGAGCTTCCCGACGTTGCTGCTCATCGACGACCCCGGCTTCACAGGCACGTCGATCCCCGTCGCGCAGTCGTCGTACAAGACGGCCTTGCGGGAGGCGTTCTTCCTGACCTCGGACGCACAGGTCCAGACGATCATCGACAACGCCTTCGACAAGCTCGCCAGCAACTACGGCGTCATCCGGGACGGCGGCAAGCGAGCCAGAGGCGAGGTCACATTCTTCGTGACCAACCGGCCCACGACCTCCATCACGAAGACCATCGGGACCATCTGCATCGGCGGCGGGGTGAACTTCCGCACCACATCCACGGCGGTCATCTCGTCCACGGGAGCCTCCCGGAACTTCAATCCGTCCACGGGCCGCTACTTCGGCCGGGCCTTCATCCAGGCGGACGTGGCTGGGTCGGCGGGCAACTTGTCCGAGGGGCAGGTCTCGGTCATCTCCAACAACACGTTGAACGTCCAGGTGACCAACGAGTCCCGGACCTTCGGCGGCACCGACAGGCAGTCGAACCGCGACCTCGCCCTCGAAGCCATGCGGGTCATCGCCTCCGTGGATTCCGGCACCCGCATGGGGTACGTGGACACCGCCATCAAGACGCCCGGCGTCGAGCAGGTGAGCGTCATCGAGGCAGGCAACCCCCTGATGATGAGGGACCGCACGGATGCCGGACGCCACGTCGGCGGCAAGGTGGACATCTACTTGCGGGGCAGCTCAGAGGCCAAGGTCACGGACTCGTTCGCCTTCGGCTTCCAGACTCGTCAGGCCCAGCAGTTCGAGCCGGTCGGCGACCTGGCGACTCTTCGCTTCAGGGCGGTGGACCCGGCCCTCTCCGAAGAAAACCCGCTCATCGAGATGCTGGACCTGCCCAGCATCGATCTGGTGTTCGAGAACGCCAGCAAGAGCCAGGTCTTCGACCTGACCAACGTGGTCTACGCCTCGTTCGATGAGATCCAGCTCGACACGACCCTCAACGACCCCACGATCCACGACCTCGACGACGTGTACCAGGGCAGCTACCGCTACCGCACGTCCGACAAGTTCGTGATGACCCGCCAGCCCGTCATCTCGGTGACCAGCTTCGTCGGTGCGCAGACCGGAGCACTGGTCGAGGGCGTCTACGACCTCTTCCGGGCGTCTGACCCGCTGGAGCTGGGCCGCTCCACGAACGCAGGCGACTACGTGCAGGTCACGGAGCCCCTGACATCCGGGGCCACCATCCCCTCATCCACGCCGATCACGGTGCCCGGCGAGGCCCACACGATGCTCGACGGCATCGAGTACCTGGGCAACCTGGGTGCCAACTTCTTGACGGTTCGGGTGTGGAACACCGAGCGGACCATCGAGTACAACGGCCCGCTTTCCACGGCGACCCGGGACTTCACCATCATCGACGGGGATGAGACGACTCCGCTCGGCCTCCAGCTCACGGACGGCAGCCGCATCGTTGAGGGTCAGTCGGTGCTGGTGGCCTACTCGCACGACGAGAACTTCGTCATCGAGTATCTGAGCAACGCGGTCGTCCGTGTCGTCCAGGAGAACATCGACAACGACTCCCACATCACGGCGGACGCCATCGCCAAGTGGGCGGTCGATGTCCCGGTGAACTTCACCGCCACCATCGTCCTGCTGGCGAACACGGACGCCAACGTGGTGGACGGGCTCGTTCGTACAGCCCTGGCTCGCCTGTTCAACACCTTCGGCCTGGGCACGGCCGTCCGGCAGTCCGACGTGATTCGCGCGATTGATGCCGTCGTCGGGGTGAGCTACGTCATCACCCCCTTGACGCTCATGGTCCGGGGCGACGGAGCCCAGATCGTCCGCGAGGTGGTCACCACCGATACGGACACCGACGCGACGCTGGTGACGACATGGTCATCTCCCACCGTCTCCGTCTACCTCCTCGTCAACGCTCTGGACGCGGCAACTTCAAACGCAGGTGGGCTGGTCAAGGAGTTCAGGGGTGTTTTCCAGGACGAAGTTCGGCTCATCCACCACGAGACGGCCCCGAACGTCAACGGCTTCCCGCTCCGGGGCTCCACAGGCGGCAGCTTCATCATCGGCAAGGACGGGCTCAACATCCCCGGCATCAGCGACGACACGACCATCACGGCCGACAACGTCCTGCCGACCAACCCCGACGAGAAGGCCGCCGAGATCCTCCGCATCCGCAAGGCCCTGACGGCGAACCGGGTGCTGGCGAGCTTCGTGCCTGGTGGCGACATCCCGGACAGCCCGAAGCAGCACGACTACACGGTGACCTACGTGGTCAACGGCGACACCGGGGTCAAGAACATCGAGCCCGGCCCCATCGAGTACCTGGTCATCGGTGACCTCAACTTCGTCTACGACGAGCGGACCTGATGGCGGACAAGCCGACTACCCCGACCCTGCTGCCGACGCTGCTGGAGCAGAACCCTGCTCCCGTGGGCGGGTCGGGCCAGGACCGGATCACGACGCGACGCGAGCAGGTGGACAGCATCATGTCTGTCTTCATGCAGGTGCTCCCGTCGAACTACGTCGCGCAGGTGCAGGGGCCGTTCTACACCGTCCAGTTCCAGGCAGCCGCAGAGGCCATCGCCGACTTCCAGATCACCGCGCAGGAGGCCTTCAGCGACTCCGACTACGACTTCATGCGCGGCGAGTTCCTGTTCCAGCTCCTCGGCTCCCTCGTCTTCCCCGATGCGTCGAGCGACGGCTACCCCACGCTCAAGGGCGACCTGACCTACCGCGAGTTCCTGAAGCGGATGGTGCTCCTGCTGCTCCAGGGAGCCACCAAGGACACGGTAGAGAGTGGCCTGGAGCTGCTCTCGGACGCGACGTTCGCGGTCATCGAGAAGGTCATCGCGGCCCGGGACACCAAGAAGAGGGTCTTCAACGAGGCCACGGGCTCCTACGACGTGGTGCCCGGCTCCGCGTGGGGCCTGGACGACCAGTTCGAGTTCGAGATCAACGTCACCCACGTCGATCCGACCACGGGGCTCCAGCGGTTCCCCGAAGAGCCCTTCGTCCTCTCGGAGAACGTCCGCATCGTCATGCGGGCTTTGAAGCCTGCCCACACCCTCTACGAGTACCGGCACCTCTTCACAGAGGCATTCGGAGCCATGTTCGACGGCTCCGTGTCATGGGATCTGTCGAGCTACTACTACGCCGACTTCCGCCGCTTCTGCTGCGGGGCGAAGAATGTGACCGGGACCACTGGCATCACCTGGGCTGACCGGACGCTCTTCAGCGATTCATCCCGCGAGTTCGACCAGATCAAGGCCGGAGCTGACCTGGTGGTCACGACCGGGCCGAACAGTATCCACGCAGGCGGGACCGAAGGCACGGTGGCGTCCACAGACCGCCGCCACATCGGCCGCTACCGGGTCAAGGACGTACTGACCTTCCCGGTAGGCACGGACACCACCGCGAGGGCCTACACGACCTCTGGTGGCCTCTCAGGCACCGCCACGGTGGTCGGGAACGTGGTCGAGGACACAGCTCAGGACTGGAGCCTGGCGGCCAAGGGCGCGACCTTGACGTTCACGGAGGGGCCGAACGCAGGGACGTACCGGCTCAAGGCTGTGCTGGGGAACTTCGGAGGTCCCGTGGGCGAGGCTCCTGGGCCAGGGACACGGGTACAGGTGGCTTCGAGCCTCCTGCGAATCGAACGACGAATGAAGCAAGCGACATCGGGTCAGAGCTACACGGTGACGGTAGACCGTCTCGGTGTGCAGGAGCCCCATGCGGTGACGGGGGAAGATGCTTCCATCTACTTCGTCCTGTAGCTGCCAAGAATCAGCCTATACGGCAGGAGAAGGTGAGGGCCTCGTGCTCCAACGGAGGATCGAATGCCTGCGGTAATCGAAAGCACCCTGTACGAGTCTCCTGGTGGAGCGGTCGTCGCAGGTTCCACACAGCAGAACAGCCGGGATGATCTCCGGCTGGGCTACCAGGTCACGTTGAACTCGGTGCAGGCGGGCACCACGTACTCCTGGACGCTCGCCTTCGCATCGGACTCGCCTGGCACGACGGTTCCGGGCACCCCGTTCGACGGCACCGACTCCGCGTCGTCCCTGCTGCCGCCAGAGGGCAGCACCAGCAAGACCGCGAAGTTCAACGTGGACTTCGAGGGCACCTACCTCATCCGCCTGACCGTGGACGCCGGGCTCCCGACAGAGTCATCGCAGTTCGTCCGGGCTCGGGTGCTGACCCTCTTCGGCTCGCTCAAGCTCATCGCGGCTGGCGAACGACGGGACGAGAACGGCGTCATCCCGGTCGATGCGACCCCAGAGGGCTGGGCGAACGACCAGAACGCGAACATGCAGCGCATCGGGCTGCTTCTGCGACGGCTCTCGCACTCTGGCCGCATCCTGTTCGTGGACAGCAACCGTGGTCGGGACTTCACCGAAGACCAGGACGACTACGACAACGTGCTCTCCCTCCCCGGGCCGGACACGGCCCGGCCGGAAGCGACGGGCATGAAGCTGCGGGCGATGGCCCACGGCGACTTCTCGTCCATCAACTCAGCCATCGCCTACGCGGCTGCTGCGACAGCTCGCGGCGAGGCGGCTCTGAGCCAGGAGCAGCCTTACGTCATCGTGGTTCGCGAGGGTCTGTATCAGGAGGACCTGAACCTCACGTCCTTCGTCCACATCGTCGGGGACACCGACACCTTCATTGACATCGACCAGGGCGCGGCCGGGTTCAACACCCTGAAGGGCGGGGTCAGCATTCGTCCGGCCCACGTTGCCGGGACTGGTACCCACAGGTTCAACCCGCTCCAGAATGGCGAGAACGCGGAGTGCTACCTCCTGAACCTCGTCCTGATCGAGATGTCGAACACGACCCTGCCGCTCCTGGAGCAGTTGGGCGGGGCGATGAAGCTCTCCAACTGCATCGTCATTTCGTTCGGTGATGCCGTCAATCAGGGCGAGGCTCTCCGCTGCGTCGTCTCCAATCCGGCTCACGCCCCCGGCCTCCGGCTGGAGGACAGCTATGTGATGACGCAGGCCACCACGGCGGACCGGGTCGCTCTGCGGTTCGATGCGACGGGTGGCTCCTGCTACCTCGATCACAGCCAGGTGGTCGCCCCCCAGTGTCAGGGCGTGCTCGTCAACGAGTCGCTCTACGAGGTCTGCGAGTTCTACGCTCTCCGTCAGACGGAGCTGGGCGCTGTTGCCCCGTACATCGGGTACGCATCCCACCAGTCCTTCCAGGACAGCGTGGTTGACCCCTTCGGTGGCGGGAACCCCGCCATTGACGTGAGTGCCTTCGGGGCCGGACCTGGCAGCAAGCCTGGGGATGTCATCGTCGGGGTCAGCGGATGCACTCTGATGGGTGTGGTCTCCTTCGAGACGGCGGCTGCCGTGGGGAACACCCAGCTCATCGGGGCGGGCACCAGCAACGTGCTGGGTGTGGGTGCCGGTGTCCCCCACATCGTCTTCCCGGATGCTCCTGGCGACATGCCGGACGGCTACGTCGCCATCTTCGATTCGGAGACGGTGAGGTACGAGCCCGCCCACGCTGACCCCCTGAAGGGACCGGGTGGGGCCGCAACCATCCCCGGCCCCAACCAGCTCCCGAAGTCGAACGTCCAGGAGGCCATCGACATCCTGGTGCAGGCGGTCTTCCCCATCGTCGGGAGCCCCTTCTACTCGCTGCACTCGGCCTACTCCGGCCTGGCGACCCTCAACCCGCCCACGCTGGGCACCGGGCTCGGCCGGACCATCATCGCCAACGGTGGTGCGGTCCAGATCACCGGGGGTGTCGCCCCGTTCGCTCTCGACAACGAGCGTAAGGACGGCGGGCTTCAGACCGAAGGCGTCGTGGACATCGGCGGCCTCATCGGTGGGCCGGGCACCACCCCTCTGGGTCTGGTCGGGCACTCTGAGATCAGCCTCAACCCGAACATGATGGGCGTCGGCCCCGTCATCGCTCTCGGGCGGGCCGTATGGACCACTGGTGTCAACGGTGGCGACCGGGGCTTCCCCGGTGCCGTCATCCGTGCGGACTCAGCGACAGCTCCGGCACTCCCGACGTTGTCGCCCTACCACCTCCACCTCCGCACGCTTTCGGGGCTGAACTCGAACACGGGTCAGCTCGGGAACATCTACATCGCCGCAGGCAGCATCGGCGACCCCGCCAGCCCCGACAACCCGGGCCATGTCCACATCAACGGCGGTGGGAACGTCAATGTGGGTGGGAGCACAGGCGACATCTGGCTCGCTCCTGGTGACCTGTTCGGGGCGGCTGGGTTCGGCAAGGTCTGGTTCGCAGGCACCAACGGCACCCCTACGGTGCTTGTGGCGGGTGGCCCCTGGATCGGAGGCGTAGGCGGGAACATCGCTATCGGCACGCCGAACGGCGTGGAGTTCTTCACCTTCACGGGTGCAGAGGCCAACATCGCGGCAGCCATCGCTGTGTTCAACGCAACGGCCAGGGCGTTCATCGCGACAGTGGGTCCTCCGGGCACCATCGCGCTTGTGATGGCCCCCAGCCCGGCCAACGACATCGTGTGCCTCGGAGACGACGGCAGCGGGGTGAACGTCAACCTCGGTGACTTCCTCCCGACATCGGCGACATTCACGCCAGGGGCCTACGGCGATCTGGTCTCTGTGGACGTGCCCCAGAACGGTCGTCTGCGGGTGGACGGTGACCTGGAGGTCACCGGAGCCATCATCGGAGTGATGGACTCCGGCTACAAGTTCATCACGGCCGGGATGTCCCCGTTCAGCACGACCACTGAGCACCTGATTCTCGGGGCACAGCTCATCGCTACGCAGGACATCGACATCATCTTGACAGCGGCCTACCCCACGGGGGTCAAAGTCGTCATCAAGGACGAGAACGGCATCGCCAGCGCCTTCCCCGCCCCGATTGGGCAGAGGGTTCACATCACGGACTTCGGCGGGGCACTGTTCGACGGGGCCGCCGCGTTGAATCTCACGACCAACTTCGCGGCCGTGACGCTCTACAAGAACAGTGCGGGCAACTGGTCGCTCATCTAGGCAGGGGTACGGTGACGAATGGCTTTCACGCCGCCAACGAACCCCGAGGACAGCTACGCACTGAGCCCCTTTGGGTTCGGTCCGTTCCCGCTCCCAGGGGAGTCGGTTGACGTAGCTCCTCCGCACCCGGTCGGAGGCGGCTACGGCGGTGTCGGCTTCTTGTCGGCGGGCGATCTCCCGGACAACGGCAGCCCCTACGGCCTGGGCTCCTACGGCTCCCGGTGGTTCAGCCGTCCCAAGGTCAACATCAGCGGCGGCTACGGTGGTGACCCCTACGGCCTGGGCGGCTACGGCAGCACAGAGGTCACGCCCCCCTACATCTCATCGGCCATCTCGCTCGACGGGTTCACCATCGAGATCTTCTTCAGCGAGGAGGTGGACACCACCAACCCCGCGTTGACCGACCCGACCAGCTACACGCTGGAGCCCATCACAGGGGCAGCTCCCGCGACGGTGCTCTCGGTTCACATCGAGAAGCTGGGGTCACTCAATCTGGCGGCTGGTGACACCATCGTGGGGGCAACCTCCGTCGTCATCACCCACACAGGGACGACCCAGGGCGGGATGTACAAGGCCCACGCCACGGGCCTGACCGACATCGCTGGCAACCCGATCATCGACGCTGACGCCCCGTTCCTGGCGAAGGGTGAGCCCCCGACCTTCACGGTCAGCCTCCCGGCCCCGGATGCGGGCAACGAGCTGCTGGTCACCTTCAGCCACCCGATGTTGCAGAATGCGGGTGGCTTCCCGGCCATGGGCAGCTACGACTTCGCGGTAGCCGCCAGCAACCCCTACCCCATCGACCTGGTGCCGACGAGCATCGTCGTGGTCAGTCCGACCCAGGTTCGGCTCGGGGTCAAGGGCATGACCTCGTTGAACTACGACCTGACGGTCAGCGAGGCGTTCGCCTTCGCCTTCGACACGACGCTGGGGCTCCGCAACTGCACCATCTACGAGCAAGGGGCCGGGACCATCACGGAGTCGGCGGGCTACCTGGTCTGGTCAAGGCCGAAGAATGCGGGCTCATTTGGCCGAGAGTGGCGGGACACCAGCGGCACCATCACCCCGCTGACATCGACCCTGCGAGGTGACTGCACCTTCGACTTCAGCAACGCGGCCTTCGACCCGCCGATCTCCATGTTCCCGGCCCCGGAGATCTGCGGCATTGCGATCCAGGACGGTGTGCCAGGCAACGGCATCGCCGTTTACATCACTCTCCAGCAGAGCATCACCGGGGTCGAGCAGATCCGAATGCAGTCGGGCACCTTCGACATGACGGTGGATGCCACCTGGTCGGACGCGGTTCACACGATCTCCTTTGTGCGGAACATGCAGGCGGGCATCGTCACCTTCTTGCTAGACGAGCAGCCGCTCACCTCCACTGCGATTGCGAACGTGGACGGCCCGGCAGATTCCCAGGCGGCCATCCGCTTCGGCTTCTACGGTGGCGGATGGGACATCAGCGGGGTGCGGCTCCACAGCGTCATCCTCACCAGCTCCACGACGGTCTTCTCGTCTGCTTGGAACTTCCTGCACGGCCAGATCGGTCAGTTCCTTGGCTCCGACGTACTGACCCGTGACCGACTGCTGACGCAGCGAGGCCCGCTGGTCAAGGGCTGGGGTGACGCGACCCCAGCGACCGAAGCTGATGTCGCTGTGGTCATCAACGGCACGGCGGTCTCGGTAGCCGAGGTGAACCCCTACATCGGCGGCATCGTCATGGCGGTCCCGGTGCCGCTCCTCCCGCTAGGCGACCCGCAGAGCAGCGTGGCGGTGGACTACAAGTGGTTCAAGAGCCCCGTCATGGAGCTGGCCGGGTTGAACACCCTCGGCCTGGTGCTCAACAAGTTCGACTGCGCCCGCAGAGGCCACCACGACCCGGCAGCCCACGGCGATCAGGTCCAGGTTCTTCCGGGACAGCCCGACTTCATGGCGAATCCCGGCGAGCCCAAGGGAGCCGTGGACATCCACCGCTTCCCGATGAGCGTGGTCCTCGGGCCGATGAGCCGGAGCGAACCGCTCTACATCGGCCACCGCTACATGGGGTTCGAGCGGGCGTACTCAGCTCTGACCAACAGCCCGACCACCCTGCTGCTCAACCAGGCCCCAGGGCGCGTCTCCGTGCCCGGCTTCGAGCGGGAGGTAGCAGGGGTCAGTGTGGCCTACGAAGGGCTCGTGAAGCCCGTAGACGCCGCTCCTGCGTGGGCTCTGGATGGAGCTGACTACGGGGCGGTGGACCACGATGCCGACGCCGGGATCGACCTTGGGACCTACACGATCATCGACCCCATCGTGGGGGATGCAGGGCCGACCGAGACGGCAACGGTCTACCACCGGGGCCTGGATCTCACATACCCGTCGAGCATCAACCTGGTGGCCCGCTTCCAGACGGCAGCTACGGCCTTGTTCGACACGGACCACGTCGCCCCTTCCCCGGCTCCGACCGGGCTGGTGACGGTCCCCACGGCTGATGGTGTGTTCACGGGGGTCGGGTTCGGCATCCACGACAACCGGCACCTGTACTTCTGCGGGGTGCTCCTGATCAACGGTGTCGAGCACGTCGGCCTGCTGCTCAACCCGAAGCGCATCCACGAATGGGAGTCCTGGGCCATCGGGCCGAAGTCCATCCTGACGGCCTCCTCGCAGAGTCGAGGGGTCTTCCCGTCCTCGCAGGTCCCCACGGGGTTCAAGGTCGGGTCGAAGTTCCAGCGGCTCACGGGCACACAGGTCGGGGTCTACACGGCGACGAGCGTTGTGGCTCAGAGCGACGGCACAACCACCGTGGATTTCACGCCCGAACTTCCGTCGCCCTGGGACATCTACGGAAACAAGTACACGGAGGTCGTATTCGAGACGCGGGCGAGCCTCAAGCCGTTCACCTATCGGCTCGACCTCGACACGGACCAGCAGGTCGCAGAGCTGCGGATCTCCGGGGAGACGCGGGGGGTGGTCACCCGCATCGACGGCAACGTGCCTCCGGTCCCCGTGGCAGCTCAGACATCGCTCCTGCTCCCGGAGGAGATCGTCGGCCAGGTCTTCTGGGGGTCGTTGAGCAGGCAGGCGGCGAGCAGGGCCACCTGGTCCTTCATGCGCTACGGCCTCGTACCCGACCAGGTGTTCATTCAGGGCCACGCGGTCGTCAACAACACGGAGATGTCCGATCTCCCCGAGGACAACCCGGCGGCCGGAGGCGGTCAGTGGTGGCCGTTGCAGACGTTCGGGACGGCAGAGATCCTGCCGAACGTGGACACCTTGCTGCTCAAGGCCACGTCGGCGAGCAGCGTCTACGACCTGAACTACGGCTACGTCCGGGTGGAGCCATTCTTCACCCCGGACGCCATCTTCGACTACCGGGCAGGCATCCAGCTCGACTCGACCACCATCGGGGCGGGTGGGGCAGAGCTGCTCCTAGACGACACGCAGCGACAGACCGTCATCCGCAGCCTCATGGTGCTGGAGAACCTGTCTGCTGACCCCACGGCCTACCGGGGCCTGGTGTCGCTGCCGCAGGTGAGCCACACCGGGCTCTTCCCGCCCTCCGAGATGGGGTGGGCGGTCGAGTCAGGTGCGACCGTGGTGGGGACGCACGAAGGCGCTCAGATGGTGGTGGTGCAGAACGCCACCCAGCGGGGCCGATGGACCAACAACCTAGTGTTCGACGCCACCGACCCCAGCATCGTCGATGCAGATGAGGGGCGGGTCTTCGAGGCACGGCTGGAGGTCAAGGCCCGGACGACCAACGCCAACGGTGACTCCGGCATCGTCTTCGGCGGTCAGGTGCAGGGGGCCGGGGCGGTCTTCGCGTACATCCGGGTCGAGCTGGCTGGAGCTGTCGGCAGCGAGGTGGTCCGGCTGCGGACGGCTACTGGTGTGCCCATCGGGGAGTACACCTTCGACTGGACGGGGGAGGCCCACACGTTCCGGCTCCTCGCCAACCGGGTAGCGGACACCGTCACCCTGCTCATCGACGACGTGGTGCAGACCCCAAGTGTCGCGTTCACGGCCTTCTCCGGGGGCACGAACAACACGGAGGCATTCTTCGGCTGCACGGGTCGGGACGCTGCTGATGTCTTCGACACAGCTCTGACGGCCACGGTGGAGTGGCATCACGTTCACGCCCACGTCCAGGCTCCGGCAGGTGTCGTGCGGACCATCGGTGTCCTGCGAGGGGTGACGGCCAACGCCTACTCGCAGGACATCAACGACTACGAGATCCCCCGCACGGACTCCTCGACGGCTCCGAACTCGTGGGCGACCGGGCCGGTCATCGAGTGGTGGGACTGGCGGCAGCCCATCGAGCTGCGGGTCTACCGCGATCCCGGCTGGGGCGTCACGGTCTTCCGGCCTGACCTGCCCTTGCCTCCCTACTACGTGCCAGAGGACGGCACGGCCGGGGTGGGCTTCATCACGGAGTCCAACGAACCTTCGGCGGGCTGGATCAACGTCGAGTACAAGAACCTGCCCCCGACCATGGGTGAGCAGCTCGGGTTCGTGGGCTTCGGCAGCCTGATCCCCGACGACATCAGCCAGGCCCGGTGGGACTGGGTCCGCTACCGGATGTTCAAGCACCCGACCGAGGACCGCATCGCCCCTGAGCACATGGTCCTCAACCAGTTCAACGTCATCACGAGCGGGGAGCGGACGCAGGACGTGACCCTGGAGTCGGTCATCGTTCAGACGATGGACAAGACGCGGCTCTCCTTGCTGCCGACGCACCTGTACGCCGAGTCCATCTACAAGATCATCGACGGTGTGACGATCTGGACGCGGGATTTCTGGACCTTCGATCCGGCATCGCAGCTCGTCACCCTCCAGCCTGATCCGCTGACGGGAGCCGCACGGGAGTTCTCGGCAGAGCACGCCAACGTCACGGTGATGTTCACGCCCGGCCTGCCGGTCACGAACACCTACCTGGGTCTCCAGCCGCTCCTGGACGGGGTGACGCTGCTCAACGAGGGCACGCCTCCGATTCCGATGAGCCAGACGGCCGAGAGCGAGATCGAGACGGTCTACGGCTCGCATTTGAACGACCCAGAGGACGTGCTCAACGACGACCCGGACTTCGTGCTCAACGACCCGCACAGGACGATCCGTCACAACGACGTGGACGGCTCGCTCTACGAGGCCCTGGAGTTCATCGAGGTCAACAACGGCGGGCAGACCGATCTCCTCGCAGCCATCTGCGAGCGTGGTCCCGGCACAGGCTTCTCCGGGCACTCGCCCACCGAGGGGGAGGACATCTACTCCAAGACCGGCGGTGGAGCAGATCTCGGTGGCGTGGGTGATGTCGCTGACCTGTTCGCCACGGGCGACAAGGTCGGGATGGCGGTCGGGGCAGAGGTCTTCGACTTCAGCGGGACGATGTTCTGGCACGACACGGCCTTCTTGCCCCAGCCGGACTGGCAGCAGAAGGGCGGGATGCCTGGCGGGATGCTCTTCGCCTCGGGCGGCAACTTCGTCAACCCGGTGGTGGACGCGAACGGCGACATCATCCCCGGAGCTGTCGTCGCAGGTGGCGGCACCCTCGGACCAGGCTCAGCAGTCCTGTTCCCCACCTTCCCGGCCAGAGGGCCTGTGGGTGGCGACCAGGGGCGTATCTACCAGCGCACGGACTGGTACATGAGCCTCCGCTCTGTGCTGGCGACCGGCTCCGGTGGTTCGGCAGGTTCGGCAGGCTCCGCAGGTTCGGCAGGCTCCGCAGGTGGTGGTGGTGCGGTCGAAACTCCGCTGGACGAAGACTGGACGGCATCCGGGTGGGACACCGACGCCCCGAGCGGTCCCGACACGCAGGTCGTCAACCCGACCGGGGTGACCAATCCCCTTGGTGCGGCTATCGGGTACATGCTCGGGGCAGGCGACTACTCTCGCTACGGTCCGTGGGGTGGTCTGGGTGCTCTGTCGGCCGCCAGGGACAGCGGGAGCTTCGTGTTCGTGGTCTCGCTCGAAGAAAACGACCGGGTCATGCTCTGGAACCGGACCACCCTCAGTCCACATCCCTTCGTTGCGAAGGCGGTCCCCACGAACCCGAACCACCACTTCCAGCGAGGGCCGAACGAGCACATCGCCCTGGCGAACGCCATCAACGGCTCCAGCATCCGTGGCGACTACTTCGCTGTTGCGGGTCTGACCCTCAGCGGCCAGCTCAGCGTCACGGTCTACACGCTCGCTCCGGCTCTGCCGAACAGCAACCCGGACACGGCGGTCATCGGCACCAACACCCTGAACATCGCCCTGGCCGACACCCTCCCGACCGAGAACGTGGCCCCGCCGGGCTGGACCCTTGGAGTCCCCTGGGGCGGCTCGGGGCTCCAGCAGTCATCTCTGCTGGCTGGTGGGGACCAGACCATCGACCACTTGAACGCCTACGACGCCCGCTTGGGTATCGTGGCGAACGGCGGCCAGTTGCTCCCCTTGGGGTCGAGAGTCAAGTTGATTTTCCAGCCAGCTTGACCCGGTATCCAGCCTATGAGACGCGGAAGATGAGCAACCGGCCTTGCCCCGGGAGGAGCTGATGCCCCAGTACAGCGAGCAGATGAAGCGACAGCGGCAGCAGGTCAAGATGGGCCTGGCGTTGCAGTTCGCTGATGCTCCCCTTCGAGCAAAGAAGGGCACCTTCATCTTCGACATGAAGGACGCGGAGACGGGCGAGCAGCTCGCCTACTTCGAGAAGGACAACATCATCACCCTGGACGCAGGGATCGCCGGGGCTGCCCACTTCAAGGGCGACATGACCGGCGGGCTGAAGATGCTGGCCATCGGGACGGGTGCGACGGGCAACCTGCTCTCGCCGGATGCCCCGCAGAACACCCAGCGCAAGCTCAACAACGAGATTCAGCGCAAGGCGTTTTCGTCAACGACGTACCGCACGGCCGAGGGTGTGGCGGTCAGCTACCGCACGCACATCGTTGACTTCACCACGACCTACGGCGAGGCCGAGGCGGTGGGTGCCCTCAACGAGATGGGGCTGCTGGTCCCGGCATCGATCAACCCGGCGACGCTGAACCCCATCAACAACGGGCCGTCCAACTACGACGCGAGCATCGACGTGGCCGGACTGGACTTGATGGTCAACTACCTGACCTTCAGCGTCATCTCCAAGCCTGCCACGGCGGTCCTCGCGATCACCTGGCGCTTGACCTTCTAAGGGGCTGACGATGGCGGTCAAGGACCACACACAGCACTTCGCGGCTGTCCAGGCGTCTCCCACGCCTCCTGACAACCAGGTGCCGAACACCGTGTCCCGCTCGCCTGGAACTGGTGAGCGTGCGTTCATCGGTGTCGTCGCTGAGTCCGGCAAGCCGGTCCTCGACGCTGAGCTGAACCTGCACCAGAGCGCACAGTGGATGGAGGACTTCCTCCTCCGTCGCTGGCAGACGCCTTCGGGCTGGCTCCGGGGCCGCACACACCTCGACGCCTACTGCGACTGGAGCCTGGAGACGGCCCCTGCTGGCGTCACCGACGACTCCGGCCTCGTAGACCCCGGTGGTTCCGGCGGCTCCGGCGGTTCCGGCGGCTCCGGTGGTTCCGGCGGCTCTGCTGGTGGTGGCAACCTCATCGCTGACGACGGAACGCTCCTGGACTCCGTGATTCTTCCGAGGCTCGAAGCCACGGTCGCCGGACATCCGGTGGTGGTCGAGTACACGAACACGAAGACGCCGGGCTACAACCTCATCGGCCTGACGCCCGCGAAGATCTACGACGGCACGAACGCGACGGTGAAGCGCACCGACATGATCTTCCTGGAGGTCTGGCGGGCGCTGGTGGCCCCCTCGCCCTTCGCCACAGGTGCGATCCAGGTCAATGACAACGGGTCGGTGGCCCCAGGCGACTGGTTCCGCATCAATGGCATCTCCCTAACGGCGACGGCGGGTGTGCCTGCTCTCAACCAGTTCACCATCGGGGCCACGGCCGACATCACAGCCGCGAACATCGCCGCCGCGCTCAACCTGGCCGCCAACTCGTTCGACACCATCCTCACGGCCAGAGCGACGACCAACGTGGTCCTCCTGACTGCTGACCTGCCTGGTGCTGGCGATGTCATCAGCCAGACGGGCAACTTCATCACCTTGCTGGTCCTGGTGGCTACCCCGGGCTCGATGGTCATTTCGGGAGCCACGCTGGTCGGTGGTGCTGACCGTCCGAACAAGCCGGAGAGCGAGCAGGACAAGATTTTCCGGCACGGCAACGTGCTGTCCCCGAGTCCCGTGTGGCTCGATGACGAGCTGGTCGATCCCATCATCGCGGTCGAGAGCAGCCAGCGCATCCAGCTCCACTACCGCATCCGCACGACGAGCGATGCGGAGGCCCTCAACTACAAGAAGCACCCGGACGGCTTCTCGAACCTCATCGCAGGTGGTGGCCCGAACGACGCGGCCATCTTCGCGCAGGGCAACCGCAGCGTCCCGGTGTGGGCTGGCAACGGCGTGGACACCGTGTCCTACCCCTTCGTCCCCGCCGACAAGACGAAGACCTGGCTCCAGTCGTCCGCCGTGGCCTACGGCTGGGAAGACGACGGCCTGTACGTCGCGGGCGACGGGTCGGCTACCGCAGCAGCGAACCTCGGAGCCCTCGACGGCTTCGTGTTCGCCATCCCCATCGCCTTCGTCCACCGGCACAACAACGTCAGCGACATGCTGGCGGGCTTCAAGGGCTTCGACCCGGAGAGCAACGCCAACGGTGCCCCGAAGTACGGTCACACCGGCTACGTCGGCCCGCTGGGCAACATCCCGGCAGGTGACTCCGACCGCCCGGACGGCGAGTTCTGCAACGTCATCACGACCAACAACCTGCTGGACCTCCGCAGGCACGTCATCTTCCCCGGTGTGGATCTCGCGTCGGAGCTGAAGTATCAGGTCCAGAGCCTCATGGACGGCACCTTGCGGAGCTGGTCGGTGGACACCGCCAGCAAGCAGACCCTCGGTGGTGACTCCGGGGATGTCTCGACCCGCTACCTCATCTGCAACGAGGTCGGCCGCACGGAGTCCGAAGGTGCGACGCCCCCTCTGGCGGGCGAGAACACGGAGCGGGGCGAGCTGATCCGCAGCTACGACCACATCTGCCGAAGGTTCGCTGACCAGCCGGTCATCGAGCGGGTGCTCATCGCCTTCTGGCCGGGCGACCGCAATGGGGTCCCCGTGCTGCCCGGTACGGACAATCCCGGCAAGTACATCGTCAAGGACCCAGCAGACGCGGCCACCTGGTACGAGGGCGACGTGCTCAACCTCGATCTGGAGTTCCTGAACTCCACGACGCTCGGTGGTCTGTTCGACTCGCGGCCGGGTGCCGGGCTCAACGTGGGCTCCGGCACGGGCATCCCGGATCAGAACTTCCTCCAGTTCGCTCCGGCGGGCACGGTCATCACCGATGTCCTGAACGCCTGGCACGACGACGGCCACTACAACCAGGTGACCAACCAGAACGTGCAGCTCGGCATCGTCAAGGGCCTGGGCACGACGCACCTCGAAGTCACCCTGGATGCCAACGACACGCTGACGACAGAGGGGCAGCCCATCGGTGTCGAGCACAAGATGGTCGGTTCCGGGGCGCTGGCCGGAGCTGAGACTTTCGGCTCTCCGAGGCGCATCTTCTTGGAGGTCGAGATCACCTACCCCATCGGGGTGGGTACGACCGACACGCCCGACCACGAGATCACCCCGGACACCGATGTCTACACGGACAGCGTCCTGACGGTCACTGGCCCCGGTCCGCTCATCGAGAACGACGTGCTCCAGCGGCCTGCTGACTTCGAGAACCTCCTGGCAGCTCGCTACCGCAGCGGCTTCCGCGAGGTGCAGACGGAGTACGTGGCGAACGACACCATCAACATCGCGGCTCCCCTGGCAGGTACGGCCATCGGGGTCGCGACGGTCGAGCAGATCGTCTCGACCGACCGGAACACCCTCCGGTTCCCCCGCCGGGTCTACGGCGACAAGGTGGCAACGGGCCTGTACGTCAACGACGTGCCTGGTGGGGTCGTTCAGACGGTGAACCCGACCACCTCAGAGTTCGGCTCTTCCAGCCGCATCGTGGAGCTGGCCGGGGGCGGGGGCATTCCCCTCTCTGGGGTGGGCCACACGCTCTGCGACATCCGGTACTTCGCTCAGGACCCGATCCCGAACTACGGGGTCAACGGTGGCGGCTACCAGGTGGCCTACTACTTCCGATCGAACTCGCCCCAGACGGCGGGGACGAAGGAGGGCGACATCACCTCGACGGGCGACGGCACCTTGCCGACGAGCCTGCTGGTGGAAGCTCTGCTCGTCAGCCCGAGCATCTGGACCGGCCAGGTCGGGATGGGTGGTCACGAACTGGCCTTCCCTTACGAATCCCCCCTGGACCAGATCCCCATCAACGACGGGACGCTGGTTCCGGCGGGCTCGCAGCAGATCAGCGGGACGACGGAGGAGTGGTACTTCGCAGCGACCGCAGAGGTGGCACTCGACCACTTCGATGCGGACACCGGGCTGCTCAACCTGCACGCCTTCGTCCAGATGGATGTCCAGGACGACTTGAGCTTCGGCGGGTCGGACAACGAGCACAAGCCTCGGAAGGACGCGGAGTTCCGGGCCTACTACCCGTTCGCGGACGACGAATCCTACCGGCCGACGCTCTTCGCGCAGCCGCTCTTCGGGGCGACGCGGCACAAGTCGTTCACCCCGTTCCTGGCGAGGGCCGTGGAAGACGTGCCCGGAGTCGCTGGTGGTCTGCTGTTCCGCAAGTCGGAGCTGCTGCTCATCGTGCTCTCCCGGTTCGCGGAGCTGGACGATGACAACAACGTGCGGTTCATCGACCCGCAGAGCAGCAACAGGACGCTGGCGGCGGTCTACCGCACCCGCAACCTTCTTCTGACCGTGGGAGATCGCACATGCCTCGGATCGTAAATCCCGGCACCCTGACGACAGGGCACGGCAAGGCGGCTCCTGACGAGATCGCCAAGCGCCCAGAGCTGACCGGGGTGGCTGGCCCTGTGCCGAACATCGGGGAGATCGAACAGACGATCCCCTCGCTGCCTGGCCAGCTCGCCGTCCAGTCGGTCATCGCCCACATCGACGACCCCAAGGAGGCCCACACCGCCTCTGCCATCGAGCACGACGGTCACCCGGACATCCTGTGGTCCAGCAACGTCGAGGGAGCCCTGGACGAGCTGATCGGCACGGTGCTGAAGCGTCCGCCCATGCTCGGCGAGTGGTCGCCGGACACGACCTTCTCGGGCATCGCGGACTGGGGCTTCCTCAAGCTCCGTGATGGTGGTCTGGAGAACTACACGGGCTCTGGCCTCACGTTCACCGACGCCACGGTGCAGAACGACGCGAACGTCTACCCCTACTTGCAGACCTTGACGGGACCGCCACGGGACACTGAGTTCGCCGTCCCGATGACCGACCCCCGGACCGACCACCTGTTCAACTGGGGCATGGAGTCGCTCGGTGAGCCCGGCATGGGCTACGGCCGGACTCACATCGGGGCCTACACCCGGACCGGCCACATCGCCGTCCCGAATGCGGCCATCTTCCGCACTGCACGGCTCATTGCCCGTCCGGCAGCGGAGGCTGCGGGCACGGGACGCAACGAGCGTGTTCCGGTGACCATCTCCGGCACCATCTTCCCGGCAGACCGGGGGGTGCTGGCCCTCATCCACTTCGTCGTGCCTCGCGGCGAAGACCCATCGGACGTGCCGATCTCGTTCCTGGCACAGCCGCTCGTCACCGATGAGACCAATTTCATGGCCACTCAGGGACGGGTGGTCGCGGCCATCCTCCTGGGCAACGGCATCATCGGCGACAAGTGCCAGGGGGTAGACCCCTGTGACGATGCCCACCTCTGCGACGGCGACCCCGGCGGCATCTTCGGCCCCGGTGTGGATGCGAGTGGCAACTACGACCCCTTCCAGTTCCCCGGCAGGGCGAGCGGCCAGTACGACCTGCTGGAGCTGCACCTGGGCGTCAACTCCGATGGCGACGCCCTCAAGACTCCGTGGGACGACCTCGACGGTGACACGGTGGCAGGAGCGCAGCGGACGCCCACGGCGGTCATCCCGGCTCCCGGCCAGGTCCGCCTCGGCACCGACCCCGACGCAGCTCCCCTGCTCGCGGTGGTCCCGAACGGCATCCCCATCCTCGGTGGCACGGTGGACTGTTTCACGGTCCCGCCCATCGCACAGGTGGGCAGCCTGACCCTCCCGATCCACGGGGATGCCATCGTCCGATCCTCGAACTTCTTCCGCTACCGCCTGCCGGTACTGAAGGACTACTCGCCTGCGACCGGGTTGAAGTGGACTCCCAGAGGCGAACTTCCGACATCCACCTTCGAGACGAGCAGGTTCTTCGACGTGGCGGCCCCCTCGTCAGCCACCTACGAGGACGGCACGGTTGTAGGCGCGAGCCTGCGGTCGGCAGGGGTCTACGACGACTTCGACGAGGACTACTGGGTCTGGCAGATCGCCCGCTACCGGCAGACGTTCCTGATGCCATCCCTCGCGCTCAAAGACACACGCGAAGAGGCGGGCACCTACATGCTCGTCCACTTCAAGCGGGAGACCGACTTCGAGTCCTTCGTGCGTGACGCCAGCTTCCCGTGGGACACACCGGCCCCCTACGAGGTCTACGGAGCGTCCATCGTGGATCGCCCAGAGTCGGTGGACAACCTGGCGAACGACTGGCCCGCAGCGACGGTCCCGGTGGCCCCGGACGGTCCGGCTCCGGCCTACGGCTACGCCGCGAACCCGTGGCACAACATCCGCAACCGCATCTACCTGGACCCCCTGGGCGCGGCCGTCCCAGCCCCAACCTCATCGGCCCTCACGTGGACATCCGCATCAGCTCCGGGTGGGGCGACGGAAGAGGTCATCTGGGTGTCGGGCATCGCCTACTTCACCCCCCGTGACATCGCGACCGGGGCGTCCAGCGTCACGCTCACCGCCTGCGACATCGACCTGCCAGCGGGCTTCTGGACTTCGTACCGCACGGACTACGCCGACCTGGAGACATGGCCGACCACCGGCCCGGCTGTCGTGGCTTCGCAGAACCCGGCGATGGTGGCACTCGCTCAGTGGGGCTACGGCCCCGCTCCCGGTGGCCTGCCGCTGAGTTCCCTGACCGTCCCGGTGGGCGTTTCCCCCGGCGGCTTCATCCCGGCGACGACGTACCAGGAGCAGTTCCGAATCGAAATCCCGTTCACGCACTTGGGCACCGCTGGCGCTGGCCCGTTCAGCGACATCAATGCACCGCTGGAGATCGACCCGGCATTCTTCACCCTCACCGGAACCATCGTCCTGCTGGGCGATGACACGGACCCGTCCTTCTCCAGCAACGCGGTCGCGCGGGTTCACTTCCGCCGCCCGCTCAACCACACAGCCGTCGCCTCTGTGAACCTGCCGTACACGGCGGTAGACGGTCACGGGCAGCTCTTGACCCACACGACCCCCGGCCCGGTGCTGCTGCACACGACCCGGTGGTCCGCTGCGACCCTGGTGGGCGACTACGGCAACTTCCTGGTAGGCGGCCTAGGTGCGGTGGGGTTCAACACGGCCGCCAAGGACTACACAGAGAGGTTCCTGGACGAGGGCCACCGCTACGTCGCCCTTGCTCCAGGGGGCCTCATCGGTCACGGCCCCTACACCGCAGCCACCCTCGTAGCTCTCGACGGCCCCGGCATGGGCGGCTGGGCCGGTGGCCCGGTGGAGACCCCGGTGCGGATCTCGCTGGCAGCAGCAGTAGATCAGTGGGATGCCTCATCGTGGCTGCTGCAAGGACACAACCTCCTCGACCTGTCCGGTCCGACCCCGAGCCACGACGCTCTCCAGGTGGCCGGGCTGCCTGACCGGAACCCGCAGATCAAGGACGTGAACACCGTCCCGTTCCCCTCGGCAGGGGTGCTCATCTACCCCCGGACCGACTACTTCGGGGACGGCTACTTCCCGGACAACACCTTCATCACGGCCAACCAGTTCGACTACAGCGCGGCGGCAGGGCAGCGCAGCTACATCCGCTGCTTCGATGCGGCCTTCTCCAACCACGCGACCCCTGTGGCCGTGGCAGGGAAGTCGGATCTGGTCATCCGCCTCGATGGCATCACCCTTGCCGACATCACCTACGCGGCTCCTGGCCCCGGTGGTCTGGCCGTCAACCGCCCCGCCGTGGCCATCAAGGTGCCCGGCCTGACGACGTGGATGGACGCAGGGCGACAGGATGGTGCTGGCCCGAGCAAACAGGACAACCTGCTGGACGGTGCTGGTTGCCTGGTGTTCGGGAGCGAGACCTACACGTTCACCGACCCGGTGACGGGCTACAAGGGCTGCTACCTCAAGATCAACGTCGGCCCGGTGGCAGGCTTGTTCATCAACCCGGCCCTGTGGTCGAGCTACACCGTGGGTTCGCCTCTGGGCGAGGCTCCGGTGCTCGTCAAGGTGTCGATGGATGCCGGGGCGCTGTCCTACAACTTGGAGCACCGGGCCACTGGCGTCGGTACCTTCGAGGCCGGTGTGCGGCCCGGCGGCGAATCCGACCAGGTACGAGGTCTGTTCACCATGCGGCTGGTCCACCCCACCGACACCCTGATCGCGTCCGACTGATGCGGTGGGGAGCCTATAGCCACGCAGAGGCAGACGGAGTGAAGTCTGATGGCTGATTACCCACTGACGAAGCTGGACAAGGCGCTCGCACGTCGAGCAGCCACGTCATCGTCGAGGACTGCCTGGCAAGAGCTGATGGAGCGGTACGACACCGTGCCGTCATCCAAGTCGATTCAGGCTCCTGATGCCATCACGGGCTTCAGCGGCTCGTGGGCGGCCAGCTACGACCTGGGCGGGGCGCTGCGGGACATGGCGATGGGCGAGAGCCCCGCGCAGATCCAGCGACGCACGAACTTGCTGGGCCAGCCCGGCATGGCCGAGATCAACTTCCGCCCCTACGACCACGGCACCAACCGGCACGGCAAGTACGGCCCCTCCCTCCTGGGCCACCCCATCTCCTTCCAGGTGGTCGGCCCGACCGCCAAGACTCGCGGCCTGGTCCACCAGTGGTGGATCTCCGAGGCGGGTGGCATCGACACGTTGAACCTCGACGTGAGTGCAGACATCAACTCGAACGGGGGCTCCCCCAGCACCCTTCCGGCGGGTGCGGACACCATCAATGAGATCTACGGCACCGGGAAGATCCCGGATGAGGGGCTCTACCTCGTCGTCTCGATGACGGGTGCTGAGGGCGTCGTCACCGACAACGCCGATGGCTTCGGTGGTACGGACGGCGGACTCGGTGATGGGTTCATCGGTACGAACCCAGGCGTACCCGGCGGGATGGCCGCTCGTCTGGCGGTCGTCCCCCGCACGGAGTCGGCGAAGTACGAGATCTTCCGCGTCACGGCAATGACGGCGACGACCCTGGTGCTCGACAACGCCAAGCGGCTGTCCACCTACTTCGACTACAACATCGGAGCGAACGCCCCGGTCATCCGGGCCATCACCCTCATCCGGCCCGCAGCGACTCGGCTGGTGGCGGTCCCCGGCTCCGGCAGCAAGCAGGGCAGCGAGCAGACATTCGCCTTCGTGCCCCCGGCGACGGCCCTCAACGCGGACTGGCAGCCGGTCTACTCAGAGATCACTGTCGCGGGCCTCGTTGACCCGTGGACCAGCGGCAAGAGCATGACCGCGAACCCCGCGTGGGGCTTTGCGGCAGATGCCAAGGACTACGACCAGGCGGTCGCACTCCCGATCCCGGCCCCCGTCAACCGAGGCTCTGGACGGCTCCAGGGCATCAATGGGGAGACGCCACAGCAGCTCCCGCTCGGCCGATTCCGCCTCATCCTGGATGCGGCGAGCTACTTCGGCAGCACGCTCGATCTCGGCAAGATCATCCGCATCAACGACATCCGGCGGGTGCTGGGCGGCAACTGGGAGACCTTCGACTCCGCTCCGGCGACTCATCGAGGCCACCCCCTCCTGGATCGGATGCTTGGGTACTTCGAGATCTACAACACAGGCAACGGCGATCAGGGCGTCGGGGCGAACAACTTCTACGACCTGAAGTTCGTCACACAGGTTGACCCCGACACGGGCGTCCCCTTCCTTGGTGGTGCCTCGACCTTCGTGATGGCGACGGGCAGCGGGGCCGGGGAAGAGGTCCGGTTCCAGTGGACGGTGCATGAGCCCATTTCGACTCTGTGGACTGGCACCTACCTGCACCCGACGCGGCTCGACTCGGCCCGGCTGAAGAACCTCATCGACCCCCGGTGGGTCAAGCCGACCTTGAAGGGCCGGGAACTCGACGACATGGCCGGTCACACGGCGTTGCCGGACCGGGCCATCTTCGACACGAGTTCGAGCAACGACGGTGCTGCGGGCAGCAACGCGAATCCGGGCAACCTGATGGACCTCGGTTTCCGGGTGGTCCTGTTCCCCGGCAAGCTCAGCGATGCTCCCGGCAACGACGTGATCCCGGACTTCGACAACCCCATCGACGCGAACGAGGTCATCCTCGACCCGACGAAGCTGGATGAGAACCAGTTCATCGAGGTGGACTACTCCGCAGGGCTCGTCCACCTGTCCCACCCGCCTGTGGTGGGCAGCCAGCTCGTCCCGGTCGCAGGAATCCTGACGGCGGACAACAACCCCCGTGGCGAGGCAGTGTTCTTCGCGGCCTGTGTCCCCTTCAGCCGCGAGCCCGGCCAGATGGGCGTGAACCCCCGCCTGACGGCGGGCCGGAGCCTTGACCGTGCGGGGAGCTTCTGCGGGCTGGACAGCCCGGAGCCCGTGGATGTCTACGGTGGCCGCATCTTCTGGCCGGGAGACACCGATCCCACACTCCCCAGTGGTCCCCAGGGCAAGATCCTGCTGAACGCGGAGCTGTCGCCCATCGACCTGCCCCTGACGGGCTTCGTGGACGTGCTGATCGGGGATCTCAACCCGGCGGGCGACCCCCTCTTCTCCAACAACGCAGAGGAACGGCTCTGCACCTTCGGCTACAGCACCGTCAACTACGCCGACGCGGGCCACGGTTTGCGGACGACCCTGGAGGGGACGTTCGGCGGTGCCGACCCCACGGCGACCTATGCGGTCGTTCCGGGCATCACCCCGGTCACGGTGGTGCTCCGCAAGAACATCGTCATCCCGAACACCCCGGACGGGCGTGCTGGGACCGACTACCAGTTCGACACGACCTACGGTCACGCCAAGCGGCCAGCGGCCCTGCGCTTCACGCATGGGGGCCTGACCCCTGAGCACGACGGCACGGTCAGCATCTCGACGAAGGACCCCCGCACGGACGCCCATGAGGCGCTGTTCAGCGAGCTGTTCTCGTCATGGTGCATCAGCGGCGGCATCAACACGACGGGCTTGCCTATCGGCGGCGACACGCTGCACTTCAGCTCTGCGGTCGTGCTCATCCAGGGCATCCGTACCGTCATGCCCGAGCAGGATGTGACTCTCGCGGTGGCCCCGAACTCGCGGTACGTCTACATCGACGGCAGCACCCCGGCCTGCCCGGTCTGGGCCAGCACGGACTTCTTGCCCCTGCCCACCGACAACGACGTACTCATGGCGTCGTACACGCACGCAGGCGGGGGCATCCAGACGCTCATCGACCTTCGCGACCCGCTCGTGGACATCGACAAGCGGCTGGAAGTCACGGTCGGCAACCCGCAGGGCCACGGACAGCCGGGCGACGCCCACTTCAACGAGCTGGCCGATGCCGTCGCGTTCGTGACGGAGACCTACCGGGCCTTCCAGATCTCCGGTGCTCCCGGTGAAGAGGGTCGGGCTCGCCGCATCAAGGTCATCGGGCCGACGCGGGAGGACAACGCCAAGCTCCCCATCTCGCCTGCTGGGCTCAACGGGATCATCATCGAGGGTGCCGCCAGGGCTCCTGACGACACCGAGGCGAACCCTCTGTCGATCACCTGGGGAGGCGACGGAGCCCCTCCGCTGTTCGACCTCTCGGATGTCGCGGGCTGGACGTTCCGCGACCTGGCCTTCCGCTTTGTGCCGGACGGTTCTACTTCGGCGGTGGTGGCAGAACGCTGCCTGTTCATCACGCGGGATGGCTCGACCCGGAACTGCATCTTCGAGAACATCTACCTTCTCGGGAAGGCCCACGGCTTCTACTACTGCGACGACACGACGACCCCAGGTAGCTCGGCCTACGACAACCTGCTGTTCCGCAACTGCGACGCTGGTGAACTGACCGACTTCGCCCTCCGGGTCGAGGACAACATCGACGCCAGCAACGCCGACGTGATGAAGGTCGAGGGCTGCGACTTCACGGTGTCCAAGCTGGGCTCCCGTGAGCTGGACGCGACGATCACCAATGGGGCCATCGTCCACATCGGGACGACCCACGCGGATCGGCTGACCCTCCGTGATTGCAGGCTCATCGGTGGCAACCTCGGCGTCTTCTCGGCTGGCGAAGGCAACGTCGTGGACGGCTGCCTCATCCAGAACACCGATCTCCCGGCGATCTGGGCGAAGTCGCACTTCTGGGAGATCAACAACAACGACATCGTGCTCGTCCACACTGAGCCAGCAGCGTCCGGGCCGTTGAACCCGGCGAAGGTGGCCGTCTACATCGAGGCAGCCGGGGCTGCGAGGAACGAGATCCACGTCATCAACAACCGGATCGGACTCAGCGCAGGCGGTGGTCACGTTGACGACGCAGCCATCTACAGCACTGGCACATCGATCAACTGCATCTTCTCCGGCAACTTCGTTGACTACAACATCGAGACTGCCACGGCCGTCCACGTCCTCGACAACGACATCGCGGTGGGCGATCTGAGGCCGGGTGCCGGTTGCACCGTCCGGGGCAACGCCGTGGTCGGCAACATGACCCCCACGGCGGGTCTGTCCAACATCAGCAACAACAACGTCGCTGGCCTGCTGCTGGGTGCTCTCGGCATCAACTGTCGGTACAGCAACAACTTGTTCCTCCAGGGCGACGACAACCGCCACATCACGGGAGCGGGCAGCACGTTCCACGGCGACTGGTTCGGAGACCCCACCGACGTATCCTCGGGTGGTCGGGTCTCTCGTTATGACGACAACACCTTCGTCGGTGTTCACTTCGCAGACGGGTTTGACGACGCTGATGCCACTCGGAAGGACCGCAACATCTTCGATGGCTGCGAGATCAACCTCTGGACCGACATCACGATCATCGGGAACTCCACCGTCTTCGTCGGCAACATCATCCAGGCCCAGGACGCCGATCAGGACATCTACCTGAAGGGCAACGACAACTCGTTTGTCGGCAACCAGCTCACCATCGACACCCTGTTCCTGGAAGGTCTGGGGGGTGACCCGGACAGCATCACGGTGGTCGGCAACCACTTCCACCAGAACCCGATCGACCCTGGTGGCCTCTACCTGCTAGCCGACCAGAGCACCGTCAGCGGCAACGTCATCGAGGGCTGGGAGACCCGCTCCGGCAACCCGAACAAGTTCTCCATCTTCGTGGAGGGCGACGGGAACGTGGTCACGGGGAACCGCTGCAACAAGGGCATGATGCTCTCGGGCAGCTCGAACATGGCTACCGGGAACCACGTCGTCACCAACCTGTATCTGGACATCAACGAGAACGCCACGGCGTTCAAGGCCAACACCGTCGATGGTACGGTCACCATCAAGGGTGCGGCTGCGGTGCTGGAGTTCAACGACAACCACGTCGGCGGGGCCTTGGCCTACGACGCGGTGGGGAGCTACCTCAACGCCTCGACCTTCTGTGGCAACCGCATGGGGTCCACCACGATCTTCGCCCCAGACGCGGGGCTCACCCCCTCGCTCAAGGACACGGTCGTCAACGGCAACCACTTCAACGACTTCTCCGCTCAGGAGTCCTTGGACTGCACCTTCACGGGGAACCGCTGTCTCGGGAACGTGATCTTCACGAAGGCGGCCGGGCTGCTCTGCAACAACAACCGCATCGGCACCAACGGTGCTGCGAGGAACCTCGGCGTCACCGACAGCGACGACTACGTTTGCAACGGCAACTACGTCACGGGCGACATCGTGGTGGACGACGCGGGCACGGTGGGCACTGGAGCGGGCATCCTGGTGGGCAACCGGGCGGAAGTCATCGCACAGGGCGGGGCTCCCCGCACGAGTCAGGTCGCCATCGGCAACCGGACGACCGACGACATCAGCAACACCATCTTCAACACTGCACCGGGCACGGGCGAAAAGGGCATCGCCACACCCTCCAACCTGAACGTCGAGGTCTAGCCAAATGAGAATCCTCGTTGACCTGCGCAGCCACCTGTCGGATGCACCGGAGATCATCCAGGTGCAGCGGGTTCCCGTGGAGGGCTCCACTGGTGGCGAGACCATCAACGGGAAGTACGCCATCCCGGTCCCGTTGAACATGGAGTTCCCCATCGACGGGACGAACTACATCCTGGACGGGGCTGGGGAGATCGACGGCGGGGACGTGGTGAGCATGAGCTACGCCCACCTCCTCGCCCTCTACCTGCCCTTCGAGAACGTCTACTTCAACCCGCTGCTGACCAGCGACCACGTAGGCGAGCTGGTCCTCGACCAGTCGTTCCACTTCACCGACCGCAGCGTCTCGCCCCCCGTCCAGTTCTTCCCCCGCTTCCAGACGGGACGGGAAGAGGGCGTCAGCGACGACGGGCAGATGCCCACGCACACGGCGATGATGCCCGCGAACGCGGCAATGACCCCGGAGCGGCCGGGGCTCATCATCACGGAGCCCATCGACATCGGGCCGTTCACGCTCGACTGCGACGACGTGGCGGTGGGTGCCGACGAGTTCATGGTCTTCTGGAAGCTCTACGACTTCACCATCGGGCACGACATCGCTGGCAACGGGGGTGGGGCACACGCGGGCGTCAACACCCCGGCAGCTCGCCTGCTGGAGGAAACGGATCAGGAGCCCGACGACCTCTCTGTCTTCATCAGCACCGACAACGGGGCCAACTGGTGTCAGGTCGGCCTGCTGGAGCCCATCGCCTTCTGCGACAAGACGACCACAGTGCGGCTGGCGTTTATGAACGACTCCCTCACGGACAAGCTCTTCCTCGCCAGCTTCGCGCTGCTGTTCTGAAGGTAGGAAAATGGCACTCGACCACGGAACCGGCGTCTCTCGGACCTTGAGCCCTCTCGACAGGGCCTACGCATCGGTCATCTGGCAGAAGGGCAAGCCGCCTCTCGATGCCGAGCTGAACCTCATGTCCTCGCTGGACCAGGAACGGCTGCGTGAGTACGTCGCGGGCCTGATGCCCTCCGGGTTCTTGATGGACCCGACGCGCTCTGAGTTCGACTTCAAGTTCGATCCGCTGTGGGTCAACCACTTCCACCTGGGCGTGCCCCGGTCTGCCACCGGCAGCCTCGACGCAGACGAGACGCAGCCGGTCGTGTGGGCCAACGTCAACGGCTGGATGGTCCCGGTCGCTGGAACGGACATCACTGGCACGGCTGATGTCCACAACGTCGTCAAGCTCTACCCCGCCCCCGGTTCCGATACCCGCGTGGACTTCGTGTTCCTGGAGGTCTGGAACTCCCTGGTCCAGCCGAACCCCTCGACGCTGAACAAGCCCACGCTCTCGACCGTCTGGAAGTACGGCAACGTCCAGCACGGCGGCACGAACATCACGGACGACCTCGAAGACCCGACCATCGGCTTCGAGACCAGCAAGCGAGTGCAGGTCCAGTACCGCATCCGTGTCTACGGCCAGGGCCTCGGCGGTGGAGCCAGCGTGAACCTCGCTGTCCACCCGGACGGCTTCGGTGACCCGAACATCCTCGGCCGTGGGGCCAACGTGTCCGCCCCGGTCGCCGGGATGCAGTGGGCCAACATGCGGGAGCAGCTCGGTGACCCCTCCCTGTGGCGAGCAGGCGACGGCGACCCGAACAACGCCCTGGGCACCATCGACGGCTACACCTACGCCATCCCGATCTGCGCGGTCTTCCGCCGGAGCCGCGAGACCTACGTGGCCGTCAAGACCAGCGGCAACCCCACGCAGAACGGAGCGACCCTCCGCACGCCTGGCGTCTACCTGCTGGTCGATCCCCTGACGGGTGCTGTGCCCCTGCTCCAGGCGTCCCTTGGTGCGGCTCTGGGGCCGGACGACGGCAAGCTGGCCCCCTTCACCATCGCGGTAACGAACATCAACGGGTCGGGCCTCGAAGACACGGCCCACACGCTGTCGAGCATCTACCTCCAGATCGAGGATGAGATCGTCGGCATCTCGGCTGTGGACCTGGTGGGCAACACCATCACCATCCCGGCAGGTGGCCGTGGACGGTGGGGAACGGCTGCTGCGGGGCACGCGACGGCGACCCCCATCAACCAGTTCAACACCCGCCCGGACGGCCTGTACGCGGACGAGGTGGCCTCTCAGGACGTGCTGGACCTCCGCAGGGCGGTGAACCCGGGCGACTGGGACTACAACCGCATCCTGTCCCACAACGTCGCAGCTCTGGCCAAGGGCACGCTGCGGACGGCGTGGAAGGAGAGCAACCCCGGTGACACCGAGGGTCCGGTCGTCCACGAAGTCGTGGACATGTACGCCGGGGACGAGACGCACCCGAACCACACCGACGCGGCGGACGGCTCTGACGGCGTCCGCACGGTCTGGTCGGACGGAGCCACCATCCAGCCGGATGTGACGCTCCTCCTCAAGCACGACGCCACCCGCGACGCGGACGGCATGGTCGGCTTCACGAACACCGGGTTCGATGCCCTGGTGGAGTGGGATGTCGGTGCGAGCTTCAACCCCATCGGCTTCCTGAACACGGGCGGCGGGGCGACGGGTTGGTACAACGGCTCGTCGGTCCACCTGTTCATCGGCGGCACCACGGGCGAGCTGGGTGCGCGGGCGACCTTCCGTGCCGCCAACGTGCGGGACGTGCGCTTCGTCACGCCGGGCGAATACTGGAAGACGGGCTATCCGGTCGTTGACCCGAACACCGGCAACCAGCACCCCGTCTCCCTCCGGTTCATTGCCGAGAAGAGCATGGTGGCCCCGCCGTCCTCCCTGGCCGCAGCCGACAAGCTCATCGCCCCCGGTCCGCAGTACCCGTGGCGGGAGGAGTCGTTCGAGCGACCCTTCATCGTGCTCGGTGGGCTGCTGCACAGCAACCTGCGGATCACGGCTCTCGATGTCAGCGCCCTGACCATGGCGGTCGATGCCTACGGCACGACCCGCTTCTACCTCGACCTGACGAGCAAGGGCTTCGACTTCGACGCGGCTGGCGGGTTCAACAACGCCAGCGGTGGTGTGTTCCCGAATGACCCGTCGCAGGTGGCGACTCCGTTCCTGCGGGGCCAGCGCACCTTCTTCGGGATGCTGACCGATGACGGCCGGGACCAGACGGGAGCCTCTTCCGAGGTCTACCTGATGACCTTCGGTGACCCCACGGGCCGCAACAACAACGGTGCCTTCAAGGTCATCGGTGCTGGCACGGTGGGCTACACCAACGTCCCCGGCATCAACGCCGGAACGCTGGTGCTGGAGCCCCGGTCGGCGGACTTCGCTGGCTGGTCGGCCACTGGCTCCGGCAACGAGATCACGGTGGACTTCCGGTCGCAGTTCCACAACGCAGACGACATCAGCACCTACGCAGCTCGCATCGCCGACCTGGCCATCGTGCTGACCGACATCGGTGGCGAGTCCGGTGACGGAACCCCGTGGGACCTGGCGAACGTGGGCGCGAATGCTCTGGCCCAGTCGGGCGGTGCGTACTACGCCCCGAGCAAGATGGTCCTCTCGACCACGCTGCTCTACCACCCCGGCCGTTCGGCAACGACGCGAGTGGCCGACGAGTTCGTGCGCTTCGCCATGCGTGGCGGTTCGGAAGAAACGCTCGGGACGTACCTGCGACGGTCGCCGTCGAGCATCGACACGACCTTCTCGGCCATCGGGACGGCAACGGACGAGACGTACTGGCCGACCATCCACGTCGGCACCTGGAACCGGCTCTCCGGTCTCGGCTGGCACGCTCCCCTCGCCCCGGCCTACGGCGGCACTGTGGTGGGCTTCACCGAGCAGGACCGCGAGGCCGAGTGCTTCGTGGACCGTGGCAGCAAGACGGCCATCTTCCGGCCGTTCCGCAACCGGGACATGACGCTCCAGGCGCTGACCTGGCCGGACCCGGAGATCCCCGCAGGGAGCTGCCTGCTCGGTCCGTATGTGTACCCGGCCCCGGACTCGTCGGAGAAGGATGCTCTCCAGATCCTCACGGGCAACGACGGAGCCCCGCACGGCACGACGGGCAAGCGGATGGGCTTCATGGTCCCCCGCGAGTTCATGCCGCGCTTCGGTCGCCAGGACATCCCGTTCCGCCAGCTCAACCCCGGCACGGCCCCCACGGCTGCCGGGTTCATGCCGGGCATCAACCACCTGTTCACCGACGTGACCGACCTGACCAACCCGGTGTTCAACATCATCGGTGGTGAGCGGAACGCCGGAGGCGCGGAGGTCAACTCCCTGTTCATGGTGACGCGAGCCAGCGAGATCGTGTACGGCCACGGCAACAGCAGCTACGGCCCGAAGAACATCGGTGCCTACGGTGCTCGCAAGACGACCGACATCAACCCGGCTCTCGGGCCGAACCCTGCTGCTGTCGTCGCTGCGCTCCGGGCGGTCAACTCGTCCGACCTGGGCCGTGGGCTCAAGGGCATCCAGCTCCCGCCCTACATGGGCATCGCCCGGCTGTACGGCGTCTACGAGTTCGCGGACTACACGGCCAAGGGCGGCACGGCGTTCAAGGTCAACCGCTACGAGATGGAAGCGGCTCCGGTGTCGATCAACCTCCTCCGCGAGGATGCCGACCAGCAGACGCTCTTCATCCTCCAGGACGGTGCGCTGGACCTCACGGGGGCCGTGGGTGACCACACCTACATCATCCCGTCGAACGTGCTCGACCTGTCTCGCATCCCGACCTACACCGCTGGGGACGCCTTCGAGGACTACGACTACGTCGTCGAGGCGACGGTCTTCTTCTTCGCCCGGGGCTTCATCAACGAGAACAACGTGGTCCTCGTGCGCAAGCGGGACGGCTCCTACGCCCTCAACACCGATGGGGACGACGCAGAGCTGGAGAACGTGCCGATGTGCATCCCGTCTCCGGCGGGCATCAACGACCGGCTCTACAGCGCCTACAACCGCACCGTGTACCAGGGCGACCCCTACATGACGCGGGACGGCTCGACGCGGCAGGAGGCCGACTACGAGAACCGCTACGGGCGGCTCAAGCCCTCGCAGGCGTGGCTGCTCCGCACGGCAGTCCAGCAGTTCGACTCGGCGGGCGACTTCGTCCCGCAGATGGACAACGAGCGTGGCTTTGAGGTGCTCGCCTCGATGGACTTCTACACGACGCTCGGCACGGGCAAGGTCGGCGGGATGCTGTTCCCCGGCACCCCGCTCGACGTGGGGCACATCTCCGACACGCTGCTGGCCTCCAGCCGGATGCCGCTGACGGAGACCGCAATCGACTGGCGGATCGACGTTCGGGCCTTCACCGAAGGTCAGAAGATGAACCCCAGCCGGGCAGCGGCCTCTGTGGAGATCCTGGACGCTGCGTCCATGGCAAACGCCAACGAGCACGGCCGTGCCTTCCGCGTTCGGGTGACCCACCTCGACGCCACGGAGACGACCCTCTACGGCATCACCGCTGCACGGAACGGCGTGTTCGTGGCCAACCTCGTTCCGGCGGCGGACATCTTCGAGGTGGACGCCGGGGCCGATGAGCAGGCCACGGCGGACAACCTCGCCGTGCTCATCAACGACCACGTGGCCCTCTACCGCACGCTGACGGCAGCCGACGACGGCACCCCGAAGGTGACCCTCACGGCGATCCCGACCGGAGCAGAGGGCAACGGCATCCGGGTGACGGTGGATCTCGTGACCGTGGCTGGCGTAGGCGACCTGGTGCCTGGCCCCCCGGTCGAGACGCTGGTGCAGGAGACGCTCCGCATCGAGGTCCCGCACGACAACATGGTGGTCACTCCGCACGTCACCTCCAGTTTCTTGCTGGGCGGCATCGACGTGCCGGTGAACGCGGGCATCGGGACGAGCCAGATGGCTCTGACCGGCATGACCGAGCGCCTCCCGCTCGGCGTCCTGGTTCAGGACAGCGACTTCATGTGCGAGAACCCGCTGGGGGACGAGGCTTCGGCCATGAACTCCAGCCCGGCTCCGCTGCGGCCCATCCAGACGCTCATGCCGCTCATCGGTGGCGAGGAGTACAGCCGATTCATGGGCGCTCCCGGAGAGCTGCTGGCCCTGGCTGACGTGCAGATCGCCCCGTACTCCTGGGCGGCCTGGACCGACACGGCACCGGACGGTGCGACCCGCAAGTTCCGCATCTACCGGGGCGGTGCTGCCGCCTACGTGCTCTCCGGGGACAACCCCGGTGGCCCGGTGGACTGGGTGAGCGAGAGCTTCCCGAAGTCGGCACAGCCGGTCCTCAAGGGCGGCGTGCTGGCCTGCAAGGCGATGCTCGTCCGCAACTACTACGAGGAGGCGTTCGCTGGTGGGAGCCTCGCAGCCCCGAGCCAGGGCGACGAGATCCAGATGGTCATCCTGACCCACGCCCACCTCGGCGATGGCCTGACCGTGCTCAACGGGGTGACCCTCGACGGGATCATCAGCCCCAGCGGCTACGGCGAGGGCTACTCGGCAGCCGACCGCTACCGCTGCATGGGACGACCGATGTTCCGTGGGTACAGTCGCGTCATCCCGGACCCGGCCACCGTCACTCTGGCGGTGTACCCGGAGGACCAGCGAGGCGTCTGATAGCCCATGCCCTTCCTGAACCGACGAGACATCGCCCTCAAGACGAGGACACAGGCTGAGAAGGACTACCGGGTACAGCTCCGGGCGGCCCTCTCAACCCCTGGTCTGCCTGCTGAACAGCGGGTGGAGATCCAGCGTCGGCTGAAGAGCGTGGGGAAGCCCCGCGTGTACGACGCCAACTCGCCAGCCCCTCCTGGGGCCATCGAGTTCACTACCCCGGAGGTCGCCACGGAAGCGTCCCTGAAGGGTCTGACGAAAGCAGCTCTGGTTGCGCTCGCTGGAGGGCGGGGACTTCCCACCTCTGGCACAAAGGCCGTTCTGGTCGGGCGTCTGCTGGGTCGCTGAACCAAGGAGGCAGCCATGCGCTACCTGACACTGATCCTGCTTGCCCTGTCGCTGACCATCGCGGTCCCCGCATTCGCAGAGCCCACCGAACCCGCAGTCGCAGTCGAGCCCGCAGACGATGACGACTCGGCAGCCATCCCGGAGGCCCCGGAAGCCGACGACGACGATGCTGTCCCGACAGTCGATGACGACGACTCGGCAGTCGTCGCTGTCCCTGAGACCGACGAAGAGGCCATGCTGCTCATCAGCAAGCTCCTCGACGCGGCCAACAACGGGCACTGGACCGTCTTCGCGGGTCTCCTGATCCTGCTCATGGTCTTCGGCATGAACCGCCTGGGCCTCGCAGCGAAGATCGGCGGCAAGTGGGTTCCCTGGGTCACCCTCGGAACGGGTGCTGCGGTCGCCATCGCAATCGGCCTGGCCACGGGTGCTGGGGTGGGCGAGTCCATCGCAGCCGGGCTTCTCGAAGGCACCGTCGCCATCGCTCTGTGGGAGCTGCTCGCCAAGCACGCCACCACCAAGAAGGCGGACGGCACCGACCGCGCCTAGCCCTGAACGTCTACTCGACTGGCAACGCCTCCCGAATCGGGAGGCGTTGCTGCTTGGGCTCAGACGACGTTGTACCGCTGGACGAGGTCGACGACCCCGCCGACGCCACCAGCGAGGATACTGAACCAGCAGGCGTAGTAGAGGAGGTTGCTGAACAGGATGATCCCGCCGGACTCGCTCACCACCTTGCGCTGGGCGTTGATGCGTCGGTCAGCTTCAGCGAACTGAGCATCGAACCCGCCACCGAAGAGACTGCCTCGTGACGGGCCACCCCCAGCCGGGTAGACCCGGCGACCGATGACGACATTCTGGGTCCGGGGCGGGGGAGCCCCGGCTTCGGGCTTCGGGGGCCGGAGCGAGGCAGCGACCTTGCTCTGGATGATGGAGCCCGCGATGAGCTTGATGAGCAGCATCCCGATGATGCCGCCGACGAAGAGGCCGATGGAGAGGTAGAAGAGGTTCGGGTTCGCTCCGGTCAGCAGTTCGTTCACGGTCGTTTCTCCTTCAGGACTTTGTCGTAGGCGGCTTCGGCCTGCTCTTGGGTGGTGGTGATGCCCTCGCGGGCCTGTATGGCGATGATGTTCCGCACCATCAGCCTCCGGCGAGTGACCGGGTTGGCGAGGATGGCCTTGATGTCCACGCGGCGTCTCACAGTCCCACCCCTTGCCGGACAGAGCGTTCCGTTTCGCGTCGAAGTCGCTGGGAGATGGCCTCCAACTCGAACATGGTGAGAGGCGTGTCGTTGTGGGGGACGAAGCGGGACCTCCGGTCGGGGTGCCACTGGATCGACCCGATCTTCGTGGAGCTGCCGTCGATGACCCCGCCCTTGGCCGGGTTCTCCCGCATCACGTCACGGGCGTGGGGGTCAGCCGTCATGTGGAAGGCGAGCTTGGCCATCAGGTGCGGGCCAGGGTGGGATTGCTCGCCTCGACTTCCGCAGCACGCTTGGCGTCGTACTCCTTCGCCCGTGCCATGCCAGCGACGCGAGCGTCGTACTCAGCCTGCTGCTTGGCGAGGTAGGCGGCACGGGCGTCGCGGGCGACCTGGGGGTCGATCTCGAAGGACCAGCCGTTCGCTTCGACCAGGGCCTGTGCGGTCTTGTTGATGGCCGGGCCACCGCCGCAGTCGAACTGGTTGTCCCGGTAGTGGTAGCCGCAGTTGCCGCAGCCGGTCGGCATGATGGAGTCACCGCAGAGTGCGCAGTAGGTGGTGGGGGCTCCGCTGATGCGGTCGTTGGCTCCCTTGACCTCGGCCCACAGGAGCCGCTGGCGGCTGTGGATGATGAGGTCGCAGTCGGCCTCCTCGGCTTCCCCGTTGCTGTGGGTCTGGCGGTCGTTCGGCCCCATGCCGACCTTGAACACGAAAGCGAGGGCGGCGACGTGGACGGGGCGACCGTCCTGCATCCCCTTCGCGACCGGCTTCGGGGCCGGGTCGGCTCCCGCCTTGACGGCGTAGTGGTCGGGCCGACGACGGCTAGGGTCCATGACACTGTTCGCGCAAAACCAGCCCCAGCGAGGCTGACGGAGACCGTGGCCCGCCGTGGGGTCGATGAGCTGAGGGTCCACGGGCCAGGTGCCCGGGTCGATGTGCTCGCGCTGCCAGGCGTGGGCCTCGGCTCCGAAGTCGGGGACGGTCTTCTGGCCGATGCGGAGGTTCGAGCAGTAGTCGCCCGTCATCTTCGATCCGTGGTCGGCGGACCAGGACAGGTTGAAGTTGTAGACGGCCCCATCGACGTGAACGCCGGGGACGGCGAAGTACCAGCCGCGATGCTTGGTGTCCGAGATGGCCTTGCCGATGGCCCTGACCCGCGCCCGGATGTCGTCCGGGATGCTCGCGTCCAGCGTCCGGTACCCGTTGTCCTTCCAGAGCTGCTGGGCCTGGGCCTCCTGCTCGTCATCCAGGTCGGAGAGGATGGCAGCGACCCCTTCCGGGACGGGCGCGACCCCGTTGATGATCTCGTCGTACTTCGCGGCGATCACGTCGTCCGGGATGTGCGGGGTCACTGCCTGCACCTGCTCCAGGGTCGGGTTCAGCACCTTGCGGGAGGCGATCAGGATGGCGACGAAGGGATGGGGCTGGGTCATGGGACTAGACGGCTCCGTTGAAGTGGGCGGCGACCAGCGTGACCAGTCGCGGCTGGAGGCTCATGGAGAAGACCGTCCAGCAGCCGTTCTCGCGGTTCCAGGTGCGGTTCCGACCGGGGACCAGGGCCTTCAGTTCGGCCACGAACTTGAAGTTGCGGCGCGGGGTGTAGAGGTCAATCACGTCCATCTGACCGTTGTTCCGCACCCGGAGGATGGTGGCCTTCGGAGCGGCCTTCGAGGCGACCGGCTTCGGGTCGTAGGCGGCTCGGAACTCGTCGCGGACGTTGTACCAGGTGGCCGTGTCCATCTTGACGACGCGGCTGGGGTTGCCAGCGATCATGCCGGGGACCGTGACCCACTGGCCGCCGAAGTCCTCACCGAGGATGGCCCACACCAGGGACTTGCGGATGAGGGGGAAGCGCCAGCCGTAGGTGAAGCGACCCTCACGGGCGACCGTGGTGGCCTCCTTGACGTTCCGCATGTTGCGGCGGACGTGGGCCTTGCTGCGGCAGCGGACGATGTAGAAGTTCGCGTCCGTGGGGTCGCGGCTGATGATCACGTCGGTGTTGCGCTCGCGGAGCCGGTCACCGAGACCGACGAAGCCGAGAGCGGTGACGATGCTCGCGCAGTCGAGGACGACCTGCGTGTTGTCGAGGTGGGCCGAGGACCACCAGATGAGGATGTTGCAGAGGTCGCGGGGCTTCGACTTGAGACCCTTGGCGGCGATCTTGACCAGCCGGTCCAGCTTGCTCGCCTGGAGCAGGCCGAGGGCCTCCTCGAACATCGCGGAGGTGATGTCGAAGTCGATCTCGTAGTGCTGGCGGGAGCAGTCCGGGCCGATGCCTCTGGACACGCTCACGGAGTCGCGCAGTGCGGTCCCGCAGCAGGTACAGCGGGTCGCGGTCAGCGTGAAGACCTTCTGCCACTCGCGGATGATGCCGAGTGCGTCAGCAGCCGAGTGGGCTGCGCTGGACGAGGTTCCCGTCCCGGCGGCGATGACCACCTTGGGGCTGCGGTTGGGGCCAAGGTCGGGGGCGTCCAGCAGGGCGTCCACGTTGGCGATCAAGCGGCCCGACGCGGGGTTCGCGCTCGCCGGGGGGGTGCTGGTGCCGAATGAGGCAAAGGCAGCTTCGATTTCGGGGTCGGTTCGCATCGTGTTCTCCAGTCGATCTGACTACTCGCCAGTCTGAGTTTCTGAGCCCTAGAAGTTCCGGCAGAGAGCATGGCCGACACGGCGGCGGGCCTTGCTGGCACCTCGCTTGCCCTTGCCCTTGCGGGCATGGCCGTAAGCCTTGGACTGCACCATCAGGCGTCGCATCGCGGTTCGGGTTTCCATCGTGTTCTCCATCCTTCACCCCTACTACGGGGCACGATGCGGTTCTGAGCCCCCAATCGCAGGAATCGAAAACGCCTGCGTTTCCGCCCGCCTGGGGAAAAATCTGGATTTCTCAGAAAGGGGGCTCAGAACGTCGAGGCCACCCGTAGTAGGGGTGAGCGAGAGAACCCTGAACGACAGGTGGCCACGCCACCGGGGCTCAGACGACAAGCCCTTCCAGTAGTAGGAATGGACGCACGACGGAGAGATCATCATGGCGAAACTGACACTGGCAGATGCCCGCAGGACGATGGGCAAGGGCCGACCCTGGACCTTCCGACTGGAGTTCTACGGGCAGACGGCCGCAGGCAACCCGAGCCAGAAGTTCTGGCTCTGCACGGGTCGAGCCCGCAACGAGCCGGTCGAGATCCACTACGGGGCCATCGGGGCGAAGTCGCAGATCCTCGTGAAGACCTGGGACTACGTCGAGAAGACCGCCCCGGAGAAGATCGCCAAGGGCTACGACTACGCGGACACCCCGTTCGTTCGCATCCGCAAGGCAGTCATCGACACCTTCGCCATCGGCGGCATGGTCGCTGCCATCGCCTACGGAGCGAAGACCCCCGCGAAGCCACGGCACACCGTCCAGAACACTCCCCGAAGGCCCGCCCAGGCACCAGTGCCTACCCCTGCCAAGCCCAGCCCAACGACCTGGCGATGCAACACGGGTGGGGTGTCGATGCGGATCAGAGGGTCGAACATCGAGATCACGTTCGACAAGTTCCCCGCCGACTGGCAGGGGGCCGTCTTCGGCACCTTCAAGGGTGAACTGGCCGACTTCTGCACGAAGCAGATGGGACGCACCATCAGCATCTACTGGGGCATCGGCAGCGAGAACTTCGCCGTCCAGAACTGCCCGGACAAGGGCTTGTTCCAGGCGCTCGTGAAGTGGCTCCAGAGCCAGATCGGAGCCGCTGCGACGCCGCTGGTGCCCCCCACGAAGCTGACCGGCCCCTACGCCTCCATCGTCATCGTCAAGCCGATGGGCAAGGGCGTGTGGGCTGCTCTCAACGGACTGGGCAGCAAGGTGCTGGACCTGACCGCCAAGGGTGCCCGAGACCTCGTGGCCGACTACCCGAGCATCAAGGTGGCCGGACTGTGAGCGTCTACATCATCGTCCTCTGCCAGATCGACGACTTCTACTACTACATCCTCGACGAGCCCAACTGGGACGCACTAGGCGACGGGCCGCTCTGCGAGAGCACCCACAAGGTCGAGCTGCTGCACGAGCCGGACACCCTCAAGGAGGCCTTCGATCTCGTGGACATTCACGGATACGAGGTCGAGGGAACCGGCCAGGGAGTCATGTACTGATGGACCTCGACGCACAAGTAGCCTTTGCCGACGCCGTGCGGGCGCTCTTCGAGGGCGTGCCGAACAACGAGGGCAAGGAGCCCGAGATCATCGCCCTGATGGACAAACACCTCGGAGGCCGCATCAAGGCCGCCGGGCTCATCGACGACCTCTGGCCGTTCCTCGGCATCGTCAACGACTACGAGAGCCTGCGGACGCGAGCCCACGTCGAGGAGATGGAGGCCCGGCAGGTGGAGTGGCAGGCCGAAGTCGCCGCCCGCAAGGGTGAGGTGGACCCCCTGGAGGACGCCTTCCGAACGGGCTGGCAGCGTGGCCGGACCTACGCCAGGGACCAGGACGGTGACGCCGAGGACGACGAGTGGTCCGCGATGGAGCTGGACGGCCACGTCCTCGAATGGAAGGCAGGAGAGCAGGGCGACTGATGCGGTAGCGTGCCTATGAACCCGAAGGGGTGGAGGCACGATGCACCGGATTCGCCTGACCACGCACCACGGCCTGATCGTCGCCCCCGACGTTGCAGACGCCATGCGTGCGCTGGAAGTGGCAGCCAGCAACAACGGCAAGTGGCGAGTCCGCTTCACCGCCCCCGACCCCCAGCCCTACAGCCCCACCTCCCTCCTCCCCGCTGGCCGTGAGGTCACCTTCGTCTTCGAGAAGGACGGCGTAGACCCGCTGGCGGCTCTGCACGCGGCCTGGGGTGCGGCCATCCCGCTGGGGTTCACCCCCCGGCTCCGCGACCCCCTCATCGAGCCCGGCTGCACGGTCTTCAGATTCTTCGGTCCCTGGCAGTCCCTCTACGGGAAGCTCCTGGCCGAAGGTCGTGGGCACCTGGCATGGCCATCCGTCTGTGCGGCTGCACAGGTGGACGTGGGCGAGTGGAAGGGCGACAAGGAGGAGCCCCGCTTCGTCCAGGCCCAGCTCCACCGCATCGGCAGGAACCCCGGCCCCATCGACGGCATCATCGGTCAGCGGACGGCGGCGGCCATCGAGAGCCTGACCGTGCCCCGTGGGTCGCTGACCATCGTGGCGGACCACCTGCGGACGGCCGAGGGCCACAAGAATCTGGACAAGGTGACGCGGGGTCACCTGCACATCCCCGGACAGCAGCTCGTGGTCGAAGGCTACGGAGGGGTCAAGGCATGGCCGATGGACAACGGGGCGGGCTTCGAGGTGACCGGACCGGGTCGCATCGTGGTGGACGTGCGCTGATGCGGAAGCTCAAGACCAGCTCCAGAGCTGAGAACGCTCTGATGGAAGGGGTCGGCAAGGCCCTGGACTCCAAGCTCACCGACATCGGCCATGCGGCTGTGCGGGAGATCGTCACGCAGGGCAACCACCTGTCGGTCAACCCCAAGCACCTGCCCTACGTCTTCTGGGCCCTGGCCAACAACGCGGGGCTCCCCCGGCTCGGGCAGAAGGAGCAGAAGGCGTTCGACTTGATGATCAGCATCATGGCCCGCACTGGGACGATGCCGCCGTACCAGGGCAGCTTCCAGCCTGGCTCCGATGACGCCACGGACTCCGCTATCGACGCCACCGCTACCTACATGGGCCGCTGGGCCATGCGAACCATGTTCCCCGCGCTCCTGACGGCCTACAAGGCAGCTCTCACCTCGCAGGTGCGGGACGTGCCCAGGGCCACGAACGGCCAGGTGTCGCAGGCCAAAGCCTTCGACTTCCTGCGCTTCGCCTTCCGCTCGACCGTGGACATCTCATCGAGCATGTTCCGCGATGGCGAGCTGCTGCGTAGGGTCGTCCGCGTTCTCCCGATCTAGGGGACTCATCGTCAGCTTGATCGGGTAGTCCGGGGGCATCCCTGCGGAGACGGCATGGCAGACGATCGAGTAGCGCGAGTCGCGGCAAAGCTGAAGGCCATCCGATCGCGGGAGGACCTGAAGCTCAAGCCGACGCCCCACCTCAAGACGACCTTCACGGACTTCTCCGGCAACGAGAAGGAGCTGAAGATCCGCTACTACCAGGTGCAGGGAATCCTCCACCTGATCTTTATGAAGCGGTTCCTGCTGGGCGATGACACCGGCCTCGGCAAGACGCTGGAGAGCATCGCAGCCCTTTGCTACATCTGGGAGAAGGACCCGGGCCGCAAGGTCATCGTCCTGACCACGAAGTCGGCAACCCCACAGTGGGCCAAGGAGTTCGCGAAGTTCACCAAGGGCGTCCGGGTCATCATCGCCTCTGGCACTCGCAAGCACCGCGAAGCGGCCTACGCGACGTGGCGGAAGGGCTCGATGCCGACCGTCATGGTCATGGGCTACCGCTCTGCCGTGAACGACATTCGCAAGCTCCAGAGGGACGAGGGCTACATCCTCATCTGCGACGAGGCGACGGCGTTCAAGAACCCGAAGACCCAGGTGCATCAGGCCATCCGGCACATGAGCGAGATGGCGGACCGGACGTGGGCTCTGACGGCCACCCTCATCAAGAATCACCTGATGGAAGGCCACGGCATCTACCAGGTCGTCGTCCCCGGCCTGTTCGGGACGGCCAACAACTTCATGTACTACTACTGCATCGTCGAGATGATGCAGATCGGCAGGGGTCGCAAGGTCCCCCGCGTCGTCGGCTACTACCCCGAGAAGGTGGCCGAGTTCCGCAAGCACATCGAGCCGTACTACTACGGACGCCCCAAGCACGAAGTCGCCAAGGAGCTGCCCACCCTGACCCGTGAGCTGTTCGAGGTCAGCCTCACACCGGCCCAGGAGAGCAAGTACAACGAGGCCCTGACCGGGTTCCTTGAAGTGGGGGAGAAGCGAGCAGAGGGGCCGGAGGAGAAGGAGGTCACCAAGCTCACGGCGATCTCCTACTGCCAGCAGATCGTCAACCACCCGTCGCTCATCGAGTGCCCCGGCGGCTCCGGCAAGCTGGAAGCCCTGCTGGAGATGCTGACAGAGGGGGACCTGGCGGGCGAGAAGGTCATCATCTTCAGCCGGTTCAAGAAGATGGTGAACCTGCTGATGCCCGCCCTGAAGGCCAAGAAGATCATCGCGGTCAGGGTCACCGGGGACGAGAACGAGAATCAGCGGCAGGCGGCACAGGACGCCTTCCAGAACCCGGAGGACGACACACGGGTCATCTGCATCACGTCGGCAGGTGGGGAGGCCATCAACCTCCAGGCGGCGAAGGCCATCATCTTCTTCGACACCCCATGGTCGGCGGGCGAGTACCTCCAGATCCTCGGTCGGATGATCCGCATCGGGTCAGCGCACGCGGCGGTCCTGGCCATCCACCTGGTCACCAAGCTCAAGACCGGCAAGCCCACCATCGACCAGCGGGTCATGGACGTGATCGGCAGCAAGATGAAGCTCATCGAGGCGGTCCTTGGGGAACGCCTCAAGGGTACTGAGAAGGTGAAGGGCAAGAAGATCGAGGTCCGCAGCGAGATCAACGACATCTTCGATGCCTTGCGGGAGGATGCGAAGCCCAAATGAGCAACAAGAAGGACAACCGCCCGGACATCAACCAGGACCACCCCCTGCTTGACTTCCCCCAGGGCAACGGCGACCCCGATTGCCCCAACTGCAAGGGCCGGGGCGTCGTCCCGGTCATGGTGGACCTCGGCGGCGGGAAGATGTGGCCCGGCGGTGGCACGCAGAACTGCGACTGCATGTTCAAGCGGGACCTCATCGCCAACGTCAAGCGGGTCTGGAAGGTGCTGCTCAACGTCGAGTCGGCGGAGGAGTCCGAACTGCTCGGCATGACCAACCAGAACCTCTGGATCACGGCGTCGAACTACGACATCCGGCGGCACCTCCGCTACGTCGCCTTCCGCATGGGAACCCGGTGGGACGCACGGGTCATCGCTGATGCCACCCTGGTCACCGCATGGCTCTCCAGCGTCAAGGACGTGTACGACGCCGACGTGCTGCTCGAACGCGACGGGTTCAACCGGGAGCGGCCATCGGAGCACTACTTCACCCTGGTCGATCTGGCCGTGCCCTTCGACCTGCTCATCATCCGTCTGGGCGTGAAGGCAGCGAAGAATCGCGAGATGCCGAACGTGCTGGCAGAGGCCGTCAACGAGCGGGAGCAGCAGGGCAAGCCGACGTGGATCGTGGACTCCCCCATCAAGCCGCTGGCTCCGGGGCACATTTGCTACAACGATGCCGTCGTGGAGATGCTCGATGGCTTTCGCCGGGTCATCCTCTCGGACGGGGTACACGTCCCCGCTGGCGTGAAGACAGCAGCACAGCAGTACAAGGCCCCCAGGACCGCCAGAGCGACCGCAGGGGCGGCTAGTGCGGCTCCTGCCTCGCCGTACACCCGCCGCAAGGCAGGGATGGCCCAGGCGGCTCCTACGACCGCTCCGGCAACCCCACCACCGGAGCCAGTGGGCAACATGCCGATGGACGACTACGAGGGGGACCCCTCAGAGGTCTCGCTGGCGGACGATGACGAGTTCAGCGTGGACTCCCTGCTATCAGACGCCCACACCCCGCACCTCACGGATGGCGGTGAGGGCTTGCTGCCAGAGGATGAGGTCAACGTGGAGGAGCTGTTGTCGGACTTCCCGACCGCTGGTGAGCTGGGCGGCAACGCGAGGGAGCTGCCCTCGTTCCTGCGTGGTCCGCTGACGAAGGAGGACCGACAGGCCAAGGAGAAGGCGGCGAAGCGGCAGAAGCGGCGGGACAAGAAGTTCGGCCCGAAGGGGGGTGGACGATGAAGTCCCTACTGCGGTCCCTGTTCATCGGTGACGCTGGCGACAACGGGCAACTGCTTCTGAACAACTACCAGTTGTTCAACGGGTCGGGGCTTGGGTTCGACGTGCCCGAGTACAACGCGATCTGGAAGTACATCCAGGAGTTCGTGCGGACGCACAACCACGTCCCGGCCATCCTGACCATCCGGTCGCACTTCGAGTACAGCAAAGAGGACAGCGTCCTCGACCAGCTCAAGGCCCTGGAGGGGCTGAAGGCCCGAACGAAGGGTGACTTCCAGGGCGTCCTCGAAGACAGGGCGAACGACCGCCGCCAGCGGTTGTGGTCGGAGGCTCTCAAGGAGGCGTCGATCATCACCTCGACCGGCATGGAAGTGCAGGAGGGCCGGGAGAAGAAGCTGCTCATCGGGCCGGTGATGTCGGCCCGGTACCTGATGGACAAGGCCCACGACGTAGTGGCTCCGACCATCGGTGGTCGGCTCTCCGGCGAGGTGACCAAGGACGGGGTGGCGGTCAGGGAGGAGTACGAGCGGGTGGAGTCTGACCCGCTGGCAGGCATCGGGCAGTTCTCGTTCCTGAAGCAGATGGACGATGCCCTGGGTGGGGCGAAGCGGCATGAGCTGTGGATTCACGCGGCCTTCACGGGCGGCATGAAGTCCACCCTGATGCTGAACTGGGCCTACAACCAGGCCGTCCTGTACGGCCACAACGCCCTGATCTTCTCGCTGGAGATGCCGTACAGCCAGTGCCGTCGCATCCTCTACGCCATCCACTCGATTCACCCGAAGTTCCGTGAGATTCGGATGCGGTTGGGGCTCCAGCAGGACTTGGAGTCGGACGTGGGGCTGGCGTACACGGAGATCCGTGACGGCAAGCTGAGTGGCCCGGCCAAGCGGTTCTACTTCGACTTCGTGATCCCGGACTTCAACGGGACCGACGTGGTCAAGCACCCGTACATGGACTGCGACTACGGGAAGATCCACATCGAGGTAGCCGATCCCGACAAGGACGACTTCACGATGCACGATCTCCGGTCGATGGCCGAGATCATCTACTCCAAGGAACCGTTCTCGATGATCTTCGTGGACCACTGCGGGCTGATGAGCCCCCGGCGGCACCGCAACAGCACCACCGAGAACTTGAACGAGGTCATCCGGGACCTCAAGAAGCTGGCCCTGGGGTTCAACCGGGGCATGGGCATCGCCGTCGTGGGCCTCTTCCAGATCAGCCGCGAGGGGTACAAGAGCGCCCTCAAGGCCAAGGAGAAGACGGGCAAGGCGGGCTACAACCTGACCCACCTGTCCTACGCCAACGAGGCAGAGCGGTCTGCCGACGTGGTGACGACGACGTGGCTCGACGACGACCTGAAGAACCAGAGCAGGGTGCAGTTGAACTGCCTCAAGTCGCGCGACCAGGCTCCGTTCGACCCCTTCATCGCGCGGGTAGAGTGGCCCTGTCGTCGCCTGTTCTCCTGCTTCGAGGTGGCACGGACCCCGGAGGAGAACGCCAAGATGGGGGCCGAGATCGACAAGGCAGGCAAGGAGCTGGACGACGACTGATGCCGGCCCTGACCACCATCCACGTCGCCCGTAAGCCCCTCGACGGGACGGTGGCAGAGAACGCCATCAAGCACGGCACTGGCTCCCTCAACATCAAGGAGACCCGGGTCGGCTACCAAAACGAAGCGGACATGCGCCTGGAGACACGGGGGGTCCATGTCGGTGGTGCCTATGAACATCCAGAAGGCACTGCGTTCAAGAAGGAAGTCAACCGCGTAGCACCCCCTGATACGGGGGGCCGCTGGCCCGCCAACGTCATCCTCCAGCACCTGGCCGGCTGTGAGCGGGTGGGTGAGCGGGAAGTGACCTCCGGCAACGGTGCCGACACCATGACCCCCACCACGCACGAGGGGCCGGCGAAGTTCGGATACAGCCCGGAGCGGCACCAGTTCAACTACGGCAAGGAGACGGTCGATCACTGGGACTGTGCAGACGGCTGCCCTGTGGCCGATGTCGATGAGCAGAGCGGGGTGTCGAAGGGGACTGGGGGCACTATCTCCGGGCAGACGGCTTTCGGACAGAACCTGGGCTGGAACCCCCACCAGAACCGACCCACACCTATCGTCCGGCAGAACGACGAAGGCGGGGCCTCTCGATTCTTCAAGCAGGTCACCACAGATGAGGATCTCGACATGCCGGCTTTGAGCACCGTCCACATGGCCAGGAAGCCCCTCGAAGGGACGGTGGCCGCCAACGCCCTGAAGTACGGCACCGGCTCCCTCAACATCGGGGCGACCCGCATCGGCAGCTCCGGGGGGACCAAGCGAGTCGGACAGGCCACCACACCGACACCTCAGGGGTGGGCCAACATGGGCGGCCACGACATCGCATCGCTGCCTGATGGCCGCTGGCCGGCGAACGTCATCCTCGAACACCTGCCTGACTGCCAGTGCGACGGGACACGGAAGGTGAAGGGCGTCAAGGGTGGGTTCACCCCCGGGAGCACGGGGGCCTTCGGCCACAACTCGACCTACGGCCTCGCAGAGGGGGTCGAGGGCGACCCTGCTGAGGGCACCGGGTACACCGACGCAGAGGGCAACGAGGAGATTGACCACTGGGTGTGTGCCCCTGGCTGCCCCATCGCTGACATCGACGAGCAGAGCGGGGTCACGGTCGCCAAGAAGTCCATGCGTGGAGTGGGCTACTCCGACAGCGATGTCTACGGTCAAGGTGACGGGGAGTTCGACACCGTTCGGGGGTTCGACGACCAGGGGGGAGCCTCCCGCTACTTCAAGCAGTCGCAGTACGACCTGATCGAGTACCTCCGGGCGATGATCTCGACCCCGACCCACCGGGCCTTCGTCATCGACATGGAGACCTACCCCCTCTGGCCCGGGGACCAGCTTCTCGCGAAGCCGGGCTCGGTGGTCGGCCTGGTGGTCCGGGGAGCCATCGAGCAGGAGCACGTTGACGAGTTCATGCGCCTCCTGCCTCCCGGCGGCCACGTCCTTCTCATCGCTCCCGACTCGCAGCCCACCGGACACACGGGGGCGATTCTTCTGGAAGATGGCGGCTTCGAGATCCGGGACGCCATCCTTGTCGTTCGAGGCCCGGGACGAGCGCACTACGTCGCGAAGGCCGGGCGAAGGGAGCGGGAGGCCGGCTGCGGGCACCTCAAGGGCAAGGCCGGGCACGAGGCCGTGGAGCGCAAGGAAGGCTCCGCTGGGGTGGACAACCCCAGGGCAGGAGCTGGGCGGACGGCAGAGCACGTCAAGAACTTCCATCCGACCGTCAAGCCCATCGCGGTGATGGAACGACTGCTCGCTGATGTCCCCGAGGGTGTGACGGTGCTCGACCCCTTCCTCGGCTCCGGGACGACGGGGATCGCCTGCTCGAAGACCGGACACAGCTTCATCGGCATCGAGCGGGAGGCGGAGTACCTGGAGATCGCGGACGCCAGGGTGAGGCACTGGGACCGAGCCCACGTCGGCTGGCAGGGGGCGGACATCGAGTCGGACCACAAGGTGCCGGAGGTCGAAGTGGAGCCGATGGACCTGATGGACCTCTTCGGATGACAAGGGTCAGCGACCCAGGGCCATTCTCACTGATTTCTCGGGGTCGGCTTTGAAGTCTATTTCCCACACTTCCACTACAGGGACACCTTGAGCAGCGAGGAACGCGAGCTTTCTTTTGTACCTGGAGGCGGTGCGCTTCTGCGAAGAGTATTTGGGGCCGTTGGGGTAAGCGCGGGGGTCGGCGTGCCAGAAGGTCCCGTTGAACTCCAGGGCGGTGTTGATGATGGGCAGGTAGTAGTCCACCACAGCCGCGAATCGTCCGTGATCCCCCCTCATCCGATGCTGTGCCTGGTACGTGACGCCGAGCTGGTCGAGAATGGGGGCAACCTGCTGTTCCAGCTTGGACACGCGAGGGATGCGGCCCTCGCTGATAGCTCTGGCGACGGACAAGGAGATTTTGGCCTTGGTCTCCTCTGTGTGGGCATAGCGGCCCTCGGCTTTCCTCCGGGTGTTTTGCCTGATCATCCGCAAACCCTGAGCTTGTCGGGTGGCCTCTGGGACGACATAGGGCTTGGTGACGACTCGCTGCACCAGCCCAGTCGATCGGGCCTTGTAGGCGCAATCGGGGGAACACAGCAAGACATCGGTCTTCGACCTGGCCACCCGGGATGGCGGGCGGGTCACAGGAACTCCACAGACTCCACACGGTTCAGTAGATGAGGTGGACTTGTTGGAGGCCCGTAGCGAGTAAGAGCAGGTACGAGAGCAAGTCGTCTGCCGGCCATGTTTGAGGCGGGTAGGGTCGGCTTCGTAGGGCGTCCCGCAGACGGGACATCGACGTTTAACCAAGGAGCACCCCGTGGGTGAAGGAGAACACAGCCGTAGGGCGCAGGTGATCCGGCTCCGACTCGGAGATTGCATCAGGGTGCTTCGTCACCTCGATGCAGAGTCGGTTGATGCCGTGGTCACTGATCCGCCCTACGGTTGACCATACCTGGACTGGAGTTCATGGGGAAGGACTGGGACGCCCCCTGGAAGCTCGGGGCCGGGATGATGAAGCCTGGCATCGGCGACCGGGACATCCCCTGGCCTGCCTACGGAGCCCAGAAGTTCGGGGGCTCGAACCCCACCTGTCAGACCTGCGGCGGTCGGGCGAGGGGCAGCAACAGGTGTTCCTGCGAGGAGCCTGACTGGCACGTCAGCGGGAAGCCCCTGTCTGACGACGTGAACGACTCTGCCAGCCCGGTAGTTCAGCGACAGCGGTTCCAGGCCTGGTGCGTCCTCTGGCTGGTGGAGGTCTACCGGGTGCTCAAGCCTGGTGGGGTCATCAAGGTCTTCGGAGCGACCCGGATGTTCCACCGGATGGCGGCGGCGATGGAGGAGGCGGGGTTCTTCCTCCCGCCTGAGCACAGCCTGGAAGCCTGGATGTATGGGTGCCTGTCTGAGGACACTGAGGTATTGACCGAGGACGGGTGGGCTCCCTACCATAGAGCCACGGTTGGAACGCTGGTGATGGGGTTCGACCCTGTGACGGAGCGGTTCATCCAGCAGCCTGTGGAGGAGACCTTTGAGTACCCCTACGACCGAGAGGCTTTCCGAATCCACGGAGACGGAACTGACCAGATCGTTTCCGTCAAGCACCGCTGTCTCGTCGGGCGAGACGGTAAGTGGGAGGTCGTCGTCTCGGGCGACCTGGCGGAAACTGAGACAATGCCCTGCCTGCAAAGCGGAGTTCATTCCGAAGGCGTCGGGTCAGAAGGCATGTGGGCGCTCCTGCTCGAACCGGCTGCGGGTCTACAAGAAGAAGCCCTTGTCCGAGCGGAAGGGCCGGATGGTGGCCTGCTCGGTCTGCGGGACCGAGAAGTGGTACGCGGAGGCGTGGCTGCGGAAGGGCATCAAGCAGCCGACGTGTTCCAGGAGGTGCAACGGAGTGCATCGGGGGCAGGACTGGGCGAAGCACGGGCACAAGGGAGCGGAAGCCAGAACACCAGAGAGCTACCAGCGTGCCGCCCAGAAGATGACCGGCTCGAAGAACCCGGCATGGAAGGGCGGGGTGACGTACGTGTCCCACAGAGGGAACTACAAGCGGACCAAATGCGTCCGTTGTCCGCCGGAGTATCGGTCGATGGCTCGGTCGAACGGGTACGTCGCAGAGCACAGGCTCCTGGTGGCGAGGGAACTGGGCCGAATGTTGACGAGGACCGAAGTGGTTCATCATGTGAACCACGACTCTCAGGACAATCGGCTGGTGAACCTGATGCTGTTCGCCTCGAATCGGGATCACAAGCTGTTCGAGCACCACGGAGCACCAGCCCCGATCTGGTGCGGGTCAGCGCACGAGTCGAGCGTATCCACTACACCGGCACCGTCTGGTGCGTGAGGGTGCCTACCGGGGCTTTCGTGGTCCGCCGCAAGGGCATGGCATTCGTCACTGGCAACAGCGGCTTTCCGAAGTACCTCAACACCAGCAAGGCCATCGACAAGGCGGCTCGTGGGGTGCCACAAGGAGGACCCGACGAGACCAGCCCGAACCACGGCAAGTACAAGACACAGGCCACTGAGGGTTCCCGTGGGTCGGCTGATGTGGGTCAGGGGTACGGTGCCGGTCCAGGGGCCTTCATGCGTGAGGCCGGGACTCTGGTGGACCTCCCGTTGACGACGCCCGATGCAGAAAAGTTCGACGGATGGGCCACGGCTCTGAAACCAGGGTGGGAGCCATTTCTGGTAGGAGTGAAAGCAGAATGAGCGACGAGAACAAGCCGAACGACATGGACCACCTCTGCCCTGGCATCGAGAAGACGGTCCACTGGCTCCAGAGCCACGGGTTCAAGACCACCGACTCCGGTGATGGGGTGAGCAACGAGGGGATGGAGTGCGCCATCGACTTCCCGAACGTCTTCATGGTCACGGAGCCCCAGCACCTCATCCCCGAGTGCAAGAGGCTGATGAAGGTGCTCGCCGAGAAGGGCATCCAGTGTGGGGGCATGACGATGGACGGGGCACCGAAGCCGCACATCGAGGGCTCCTACGACCCCTCGGACGGCAACGCCATCATCAGCCTGTTCTATGTGGACGACAAGAAGCTGTTCGGGTAGGCACAATCCCCGTCCACAGCACTGAGGAGCCCATGCGTCTACGTCCTGATGAACAGCCTGTGTGGAACGATGACGGCACCTGGTCGTGTCGCCGTCACATCCCGCAGCATCGCTACCACGCGACCGCACCCCGCTGCCTGATGGGCTGTCCCATCGAGCGACCGGAGCGGCCTGGGGCGAAGCTCACGGTGGTCCCGGAGCCGGTGGAACTACCCTGGCAGGACTTCGACCAGCTCGACGCAGATGCCCTGGCGACCTACGACATCCATCGGCTGCGGAAGTACGCGGCGAACGTGCTGCTCATCCGGGGTGCATCGAAGATCAGGGGCGGCAAGCCCGTCCTGATCGCTCGCATTCTGAAGCACCGCAGGGCTGTGGCCTAGAGCCAGTCGAGCGTCACACCATGCAGGCGGATTCCGTCGCCTCTGCACCACAGGATCTTCTCTTTCCGCCAGCCGTCCGGCATGACGACCTCTCCGTGGAGCCGGGTCAGAGCCTTGGAGCCGGTCGAGAGGATGCCGAAGTGGTCCCACCCGTGCTTGATCTGCTCGGCCCACATCCGGTCGAAGCGGGCTTGCGGGGTGCTCGGCCCGTTGTGGCGGACGCCCATCCAGACCGTCTTGATCTTGCCGTCCACCCTGGCCCGCCCGAGGTAGATCCTCTGCTCGTTCGATCCGAAGACCTTGAACTGGTAGACCCCACCGACCACCAGATCCTTGACGCGGATGGTGACCACCTTGGGCTTCGCGGCCCTCTCCTTGGCCTTCACCTTGGTCACTTCGTCCGCCGGGGTGTAGAGCGCATGGGCCTTCGACCCGACCTGCTCCAGCCGGAGCTGTGAGCCGTTCTGGCACCACTGGAATGAGGCCGGGATGATGCCGCTCTTCGGGAGCCCCTTCGCCAGCAGGATGGGCAGGAACACGTCTTCCCGCAGGTCCACAAGGTAGCCCTCGGGGCTGACGACCTTCCAGGCCCGACCACCCTCGCCCCGCTGCTCGGCGTCCACGATGCGGTAGCCCTTCTTGGGGGTGTTCTCGACCTCGACGCCCTGCACCTGGGCCAGCTTCCGCTGGTTGCCACTGGGATACCAGTGGATGCCGGAGGACCAGCTCCTCGCCTTCAGCAACGTCTTGCTCTTCGGGTTCCCGGCCACGCGGTCAGACAGGGGAAGGCGGGGGTGAACGTGCCATAGGCCGGGGTGGTCTGAGTTCGCCCACAGAAGACGACGACCTTGTTCGGGATGTAGCCCTTCATCCGGCCTCCTCGTCATCCGGCTGGACGATGACCTTGCCGATGGGTGCCGGGGCCTCGTAGCCCTCCGGCTTTTTCAGGTACGCGGCCACCAGGAAATCAGGGACCAGGAGGCAGTGCTCGATCAGGTTGAGGTTGCGACGGATGTACCCCTGCCGCTGCTCATCCGTGAGCCACGGGCAGCGTCGTGCGAGCCGGTGGCAGTCGCGGAGGAGCCGGTCGATGGCGGCGTGACGGTCGCGGCTCTCGTGGGGGCTGGAGTGCCACATCTGCTCGGTGGCCTCCTTCAAGGCGACCTTGTCGAAGCCCTTGGAGCCGTTGCACGCGATGAGGCGGCACCACATCTCGCCGTAGTCGTGGGTCGAGTCGTCGATGATGATGAACGGGGTGCCGATCAGGTCGTTCTCGATGAGGTACTCACGGATGGGGTGGCCCCCGCCGCGAGTGCTGCTGGTCTGGCCCACCAGACACTCCGGGTTTTTGAAGCCCGCCGCCGTGAACATCACCTTCATCTCGTCCAGCGTGTTCGTGTTCCATGCCGTGTTGAATACGATCCGGGTGTCGAAGCGATGCCGCTGGATGAGGCGTCCGATGTGCCCCACGAGATCCGGGTTCAGCTTCCCGTGGTGCGGGCCACCGTGCTTGTTGCACACCCCGTCGATGTCGAGGAACACCAGCACCTTCGTCGCCCCGTAGCGGTGGTGGTGCGGCGGCTGCCAGGTGGTGAACCCTTGGGCGGGGGTGCCGGGTGGGGGGGTGATGATGGGGCTCACAGAGCGTCCTCTGGACCGAGGCAGAGGGAGCCTCGGAGATCGAAGTTGGCGTAGAACTCAGCATCCGGCGAGCAGGAGACGTAGCCGGGCTTGAGTCCGGTGCTCTGCAAGCCATACGCCCCCAGGGTGCCCAGCAAGGCCCCCTCGTTGCGCTTCAGCCAGGCGATGACCAGCGGGACCGTGAAGTCCTTGTGGGTCAGGACGCGGAGGGCCGCGAACAGGCGGTCGAGCTTGATGGTCTTGAAGGGCGGGTCGAAGACGATGAGCTTCGGCTTGTAGGACAGCGGCTCCGGGTGGTGGATGTCCCACACCTTGAACCACGGGGCTCCCTCGAACCGGGTGTCGATGTCGAGCACGGTCGGGGGGCGGACCTTCCGCTCCTCGGCCATGTACTCGCCGAGGCGGGGGCAGCAGAGGGCGACGGCATGGTCGTACTGCCAGACGAGCTGCCCGAGGCGGGCCAGGGTCGGCTCATCGAACCAGTATTGCTCTCGCTGGTGGTTCTCTTCCATCAGGCCACCAGCCGGAGAGGCTTCAGACAGTGCTGGAAGTAGTCGCGGTACTTCTCACGGCGGGCCTTGGCGGCGGTAGTCGTTACGTCGTGGACGACGTACCAGGCCCTGTAGGTCATCTCACAGAGGGTGGCTCCGAACACCGCCTCCGTGGTCCAGACAGGGTTTTTGTCGTGGAACCCACTGGTGAGCCCGGGAACCCGCCTTCGGATTTGGACGACTTCACCGGAGCCGGTCTCCAGGGTGACAGCTTGACCCTCCAGGGAGACCCAGGCGTCCGGGCCGACCTTGCTCCAAACCGCCATCGTGGAGCCTCTGGAGGAACTCCAGCCGTCGAAGACCTGGAGCGAACTGCCTACGGGCAGCGCACGGAGACGGTCGGGCATGGTGTCGGCCAGGTGGATGCGGTCTTCCGTGCAGGAGGGGCAGCCCTCGCTCGGGTCGTCAGTCTCGTGGTCGCAGTTGCGGCAGATCCAGCCCATGACTATCCCAGGACGATCAGTGGTTCGTGCGTGGGCATCGTGTCGCCGTTCGACATCACCTCGATGATGGAGTCGTGGACTCCCTCGCCGGGCTCGCACTTGAAGTTCGGGCTGGTCGATCTCATCAGCCGCATGGCCAGGTCTTCGTCGGTGGCCCAGACGATGCCCAGACTGGGCGTGCCGAAGATGGTCCCGTGCAAGGCGTAGAGCGTCATCGGCAGGGCGACTTGCTCGGCGTTGCGGACCCAGCGGTCCCACGTCAGGGGGGAGCAGTTGCCGAAGTCGGGGCCTCGCAGCTTGTCCATCCGCTGCCACCGGACGGAGAGGATGGTGAACTTGCCGTCGATGTCCATGAAGTCGATGGACTTCACCCGGCGGATGCTGCCGTCTAGGCGCTTCCACACCTGTCCTGTTCGGGGGTCAGGCCTCATCGGGGGCCTCCGGGGGGACGATTTCGGCGTTGCGAGCCCAGCGATCCCACGTCTTGATGGAGCACTCGCCGAAGCCAGGGCCGGGGAGGATGTCCATGCGCTGCCAGTGGAGGTCGGGCCATGATGGGCTGCGAGTCTCTGACATCCGCAGCACCTTGCGGATGGTGCCGTCCTTGTGCTTCCACACCTGTCCGACTGTGGGGTCTGGTCTCATGTCAGCCCCCCAGGAAACCGAGGATGGTGATGGCGGCAACCGTGCAGACGACGGCTACGCCTGCGACGGCGAAGATGATGTCGGCCATGCCGCTCATGCCGCCCGTGCCGCTGCCGCCGCCTGTCGGCTGGCAGATGAACCACACGACGACGGCGATCACGATGGTGATGACCACTCCGAGAGCCGGGAAGGCGAAGGCTGCACAGAGGCTTCCCAGAATCGCGGCGACAACAGCGATCCTTGGGAACCACTTGCGAAGCCTTCGGAGCCCACGCTGCTCGACCGTATCGAACTCGGTGTTTCTCGCCATCAGTGGCCCGCCAGGGCAGCGGCTTCGGCGGCTTCGCCGATGGCCTGTGCGTGGCCCGAAAGCTGGTCGGAGAGCCAGAGCATCGTGAGGTGGTTGAACACCTCGGCGATGGTGTCGTGGGTGACTCCCAGCACGTCGGGGGAGGCAAGGTGGTCGTTGCTGGTGCGGTTGTCGGTCGTGATGTGGAGCATCCACTCGACCACTTCGACGGGTCCGACGATGCTCGGACGGGAGCCGAGGATGGGGATGGCCTCGAATGAGCCACCGTCGATGACGAGGTACTCATTGCCGAACATCTCGAAGTCGCCGTCGAAGTCCTGCTCCCGGACCTCGATGGTCGGGGGCGTGACGAGCACCAGGGCGAGAAGCGCCGTGTACTCGGCTGCGGTCTTCGACAGGGGGTCCATGCGAGGGCTCATCGGTGCTCCATTCGTCCGTGCGTACTACTGGTGGGTGGCGTCGTCTGAGCCCTGTACGCCCGGATCATGGCGGCCATGTGGTCTCTGGTGACGGTGTAGGCAGCCACGCTCCTGCTGCCCATGACGTTCCCGTAGGCACGGCTGACGATGTTGATCGTCTTGGTCGTCGGCTCGATGCGATTCCAGCCATTGTCCGTGTCGAACACCTTGTCGGCGGTCCTGCGGACCTTGGCGGGGGACCAGCTCAGGGCGGCTGAGATCTCCTTGATGGACATCGCTTCACCCTTGGCGATGAAGTGCTCGACAATCGCTTCCACGGCTCTGTCTGAATCGCTAGGCATGGCCCTGTCTCCTCGTTCACCCCTACTACTGATGAGCACGACGTTCTGAGCCCCAAAGATCGGGGCTCAGAACCGGGCAGGCGTCCGTAGTAGGGGTGCAAGAGAACAAAGCGACGGAGACGACGATGGGCTACCCCGACACGCAGCAGGTACAGGCGACAGCAACGGACGGCACGGTGGTGAACCTCACGGTCCCCAAGTACGTCCCGGTGAGCGACGAGCGAGTCGAGCTGTTCCGCGAGCTGTACCGCAAGCACGTCAAGACGGTGAAGCCGGACGAGTCCTGGAAGGGTGCCTGCTACGCCATCGTCCCTGCGGCTCTGGTCGCTGACATGACGGCATCCATGGACTTCATGGGCAGCATCGTGGACGAAGAGGAGCCCGTCGAAGGCGGCATGGTGCGGCTGGAGAGCGACGGCTACTGGGCGCACGGCTTCTAGGGCTCAGGACGACAGACGGCCCCGTAGTGGCCCCGGACGGAGACGACGATGAGCACGAAGACTATCCACATCTCCTTCGAGGTCCCCGAGACGCTGGACACTCCCAGCGAGGTGCTGGCCTCTGCAAAGGAACTCCTGATCGAAGCCCTCCGACAGCACGCAGAGAACGAGAACTACGACTTCACCGATGAGCAGCGGGCGATCATGGCCGCGCTGCTGACGGAGAGCTAGATGAGCCAGTCCCACCGCGACCTTGAGGCCCTGTTCGACTCAGAGGCCCTGTGCGGTGCCAAGCAGCAGGCTCTCGCCCGGCTGCTGGCGTCTCTCCTGACGACCGACATGAACGGTCGTCCCTTCATCATGTCCCCCGGCGAACTTCGATCAGCCATCCGCATCGCGGAGAAGGCCGCTGATCTGCCGCAGGGCGACGGGGTGCTCAACCACAGGCACGCCCTCCTGCCCGACCCGGTCGTTTCCTGTGCCTCCGAGGACCAGCTCCTCATGCACCTGGAGCATCGGTTCCCCCGCGAGAAGCATGTGGTGGTCTTCGACGGGTTCGACACCCCGGAGCAGGCCCGTCACTTCGCGGGCTGGTACTCCGGCTCCGGCGAGCAGCAGTCGGACATCTGGATGGAAGAGCACGCAGGCCTGTCCTTCGTGGGCACGAACGGCATCAAGCCCGGTCCCAGGCAGGAGGTCGTGGTCACGCTGCGGCTGACGTACCCAGGCTCAGATGAGCCTTCAAGCGAGTAGTAGGAGCACGATGACCCGCCCCCACCACAGCACCGTCGCCGGACAGAAGGACATGCTGCGGACCGCCACAGAGCGGACCGCTGATGTCTGCCGGACCTTCAACGAGATCCAGACCGGGCCGAACCCCATCACGCCCGTCGAGATCCGAGCCCTCATCACGAAGCGTCCGGGCGTCTATGGCGTCCTGGAAGCCCACGCATCCCCCAGGAGCCTCTGATGCTCGCAGTCCTCAGCTACCTGCTCCCCAAGCCCCTCTCGGGTAACGAGTACCTCTCCCCCAAGGGCGAGAGGCTCACGGTGAAGACCATCCTGACCACGACGCGGGGCGTCTTCGTCGCCGTCTCCGGTCGAGGGCTCAACTCGTACAACATCCCCCTGGTGAAGTTCACGCTCCGCTACGGCCGCGTCATCTCGGACCGGACCGTCTGATGATCGTCCGGTGTACCTACTGCCAGGGCAAGTTCGAGTCCAAGGAGGCTCTCAAGGCCCACAACCCCGGAGTGATGGCCTGCAAGGACTCCCTCGGCCCCATCACCGATGACCGCGAGGTCACGATGACCTACGGCGAGTTGCGCGAGCTGACCCGTCTGATTCAGGAACGCAACGAGGTGAAGCGCGTCGAGGGCCATGCCGACTTCGGGACGCCCACGGTGTCGGCCGACATCGGAGGCGAGCAGGTCGAGATCCCCGCTCAGATCGTCTCGCAGTACATGGGACAGCGGCGGATGGCCCTGGACGACAAGATCCGCCTCTTCGGCGTCGAGCCGCAGACCTTCTGGAGAAACGAACGATGACCACCCCCATCCTCGCCTTCCTCGGTGGTTCCGGGCTCGACAACGCGGGCCGCACCTGGGCCAGCTACTTCGACTTCGATGACGCCGCGTGGGAGGAGTGCCACCAGCACATCCAGTGGATGTTCCCGCTGCCCGAAGCATCGAAGATGCAGCCGTCCAGCCCCATCGCCACCCAGGCCGACTACGACGAGATCGCCGGGAGCCCCATCCTGCGAGCCAAGATGGTGATGAGCCTCTGTCGCTACCTCCTGTTCCTGCACCGGACCTCGCAGTGGCGGGTGGCTCGCGACCACAACCACCTCCGCATCACCCGCGTCATCCGCTGCCTGTCGTGGTGCGGGCTGAACGATCAGGCCATCGACTTCTGTGACTACGTGGTCGGCCAGGTCGGGGACATCGTCGGCAAGCGGACGGTCTGGTACTGGGAAGAGGCCCTCAAGCGCGACCCGGCGTGGCTGGACTGATGGAGCCCCGTCGCATCAAGGTCCACGAACTTCGCACGGGGGACACCTTCCGGTTCGACCCGGAGCCCTGGTACGGCTCCGGTGTGCTCCGTGAGCCAGTCAGCATCCGCTACGAAGAGAACCCGGCGGACCCGACCGGACCGACGATCCCCGTGGCTCCGACCCGCCTGAAGGACATCCATCATCCGGGCGTCCCCCACGGCTGGGTTCAGAAGGCCGACCTGGTGAAAGTCGAGTTCGACAACCTCAAGGTCGTCAACCCGCCCGGCGTCAACTACATGCGCTGCGACATCGAGGTGGTCCTCCTGGACCGGCCCCCCATGACGCAGGAACAGTGGCTCAGAGCGTTCCCCGCCCGCGTAGTGACTGAGAAGCCGGTGGACCCGCTGGCCTTTGCCAGCGACCAGTGGACCGTCGAGCAGGCCAAGGACCATCGAGAGCAAGAGAGCGAGCACGGCGGCATGGAAGTCGTCAGGTTCGAGGACACGTACTACCTGGTGTGGAGCGACGAATGAGCAGCCCGACCCCCGAGATCGTCATCACCGTGGGCTACCCCGGCTCCGGCAAGGGCACCTACGTCAAGCCGCTGCTCGCAGCGGGCTACCAGTGCTTCAACCGCGACACGGTGGGAGGCTCGACCAGCAAGACCGACAGCCTCATCTACCGGGCTGCCCGAGCAGCCCACGCCGCCGGGTGCCGCCAGTTCGTGTTCGACAACACCTACGGCACCATCGCCTCCCGCGAGCCCGTCATCGCGCTCGGCAAGGAGCTGGGAATCCCCGTCAGCGTGCTCTGGCTCCAGACGACCCTGGAGCAGGCACAGGTCTTCGCCTCGCGTCGGCAGGTCCAGCAGACCGGCGGACTGCTCCGCAAGGCCGAGTACAAGGCCCACCGTGGCAACCCCAACATGTTCCCGCCCGGAGCGCAGTACGCCTACCGCAAGCGGTTCGAGCAGCCGACCCTGGCCGAGGGCTTCGCCGTCATCACGGCGGTCGAGATCGAAACCGTCTGGGGGCCGGAGTACACGAACCGGGCCGTCATCCTCGACCTCGACGGCACCGTCCGGGTGGTCCCGGACGAGAAGGTCTGCCCGTGGCCCCGCACCACCGCAGAGGTCACCATCCTCGACGGCTGTGGGGCGCTCCTCCAGCGCAAGCAGCGCGAGGGGTTCCTGATCCTCGGTGCGACCAACCAGAGTGGTGCGAGCCGCAAGCCGGACGACGAGAAGTACGTCAGCGAGGCGAACATCGAGGCGTGCATCCAGGCCACCAGCGACGGCCTGGGGGTGGACATCGACTGCCTGTACTCGACCGACCGGGGTGGCCCGCCGTCGAGCTTCTGGCGGAAGCCCTGTCCCGGCATGGGCGTCGTGCTCATCGAGAAGTACAAGCTCGACCCGAGCAAGTGCATCTACGTCGGTGACATGACCAGCGACAAGACCTTCGCCGAGCGGTGCGGCTTCCAGTTCGCCTGGGCCGCCGACTACTTCCGATAGCCGATGGGGGAGCGCACCTACTTCTGCAACAGCAAGGACGGCGGGCTGACCCTCCCGGCGAATGCCGAGTCGGTCCGCCTGATCGAGCACACGCGGGGGATGCTCGCGCAAGCGGCTGAAGCCCGCGACCGTGCCAACACCGTCATCACCGAGTACACGGCTGGGTGCAAGCACCCGTTCTTCTACGACGAGCCCGGCCACCCCCACGACATCCGCCACTGTGCCGCGTGCAACGCCATCATCGGGACCATCTGATGCTCCGGGAGCTGGCCATCATCGGAGGCGTCTGTGCCCTAGGAGTGGTGCTGATGCTGCTAGGGCTCCCCCAGGACTGGTGGGTCTTCATCGTCGTCGCCGTCGTGGTCTGGCAAGTGGTCCGGGCCATCCGACAGAATCGAGACACCTGATGCCGCAGATCACAGTCCTTCGACGCGACGGCAAGCTCTACGTCCGGCTCGGCCTCGTGACGGGGCCGCACGACGGCGAGAACTTCTCCCCGGAGCTGATGGCGACCTTCCGCGAGGTCAACCACCTGGAGAAGGGCATCTGCCCCTCCGTCAACGGCGACTGGTTCACGAAGGACTGGCCGTTCCTCCCCGGCAAGCCCCAGGAGCCCGGTGCCTACTGGATTCTGTTCAGCCACGGCTGGCGTCTGGCTGAGGTTTTCGAGGCGCAGGGGAGCCTCTGGTACTCGAAGACCGGCCATGGTCGCCCCGCCCCGCTCCGGGGCACCATCATCCGGGGCTACCTCCCCATCGAGACGCCCGAGGACTGCTGATGGCAGGTACGACCCTCCGGGCTGGTGACTGCTGGACCTGTGATCGGAGCAGGCCCCCGATCCCCATCGGGTCGCCGCCGGAGTCCTGCAAGACCCAGGAGCCCACGCGGGAGTGGCTGCGGTGCTTCCGCAAGAATCGCCAGCAGAACAAGCCCTGCCCCGACTGGAGACGTGAGTGATGGATGAGCCCGAAGAGGTGAATACCCTCCCTGCTGACGCGACGCATATTGTTCTCGTCTACTACCCGGACCCCCCAGGCTGGATGGATTGCAGCGGCCCCATCACGCTCGTACACGCGAGGGCCGAGTTCCAGTCCCACACCGACAATGGGAAGGCCCTCACAACCCCCGAGGAAGGCACCTACTTCAAGGTCTGGGACATCTCAGACCCAGACCTGCCGGAGTACACCTGATGGCTGGTGAGCCCGCACCACCCCTCCGCATAGGCGACAACCTCGTGGGCTACTGCGCTGGTGTCTTCGGACGTGACGCCTACGGCGAGAAGCGCGTCGAGGCCATCGGCTGCGACTGGGTCATCGCCCGGGAGCCTGATGGTCAGATCCGCATGTACGAGGGACCGCCCGAGTACCTGTGTCAGTTCGTGGTGAAGGGGAAGCGGTGAGAAAGCTGGTCCTCATCGACATGGACGAGGTGCTGGTGGAGTTCGTGCGCCCCTGGATGCTGGAGTACCGCCCGACCCTGCCCTACGCCGCGTTCCTGCTAGACGACTGGAAGGGGGCACGCAACGTCCAGGACCGCCTGGGGATGCCCCAGGACGAGTGGTGGGCTCTGTGCAGCGCCCTGACCGTCGAGTGGTGGGCGGACCTCCCCTGGACGACCTGGGGCCGCGACCTGCTGGATCTCGTGGAGGGCTTCGGGGTGGAGTGGGCTCTGCTCTCGGCTCCGGGCCTCTGCCCGAACTCCGCGACCGGCAAGGTGCTGTGGGTCGAGAAGAACCTGGGCGACCAGTCGAAGCTCATCCTGGCGAACCGGAAGGAGCTGCTGGCCCGACCCGGTGTGCTCCTCATCGACGACATGCACCACAACGTCGATCGGTTCCGTGCGAATGGCGGTCAGGCCACCCTGGTCCCGCAACCCTGGAACGACGAAACCCGCGACCCACTGGAGTGCGTTCGCGTTGCTCTGTGGCAGCTCATGGAGGCCCCCTGTGGCTGACGAGCCCCTTGACGTAGAAGCAACCACCCACCCGCAGTTCATCGTTCGGCTCTACGACATGTTCGATGGCTGGATGGACATCAGCAAGCCGATCCCGAAGGAGGAGGCCGACGAGCTGCTGGCCGAGAAGACCAAGAACGGCACGCAGAACACGAAGTACGCGGACGGCGACTACTACGCGATCTTCCCGGCCGACACGAAGATGCTCCACACGCCGGAGTTCAGAGGCCGCTGATTCGAGGGATCAGAATCCCGAAGTTGTCCGTAGTAGGCATGAAGGGACGACGAGACCATGACCATCCGCATCGCACACGCCAGTGACACCCACAACCAGCCGAGCATCGTTCGGCAGGTCGCGGACCTGGATGTCGATGTGCTGCTCCTGACGGGCGACATGATGGGCAACAAGGTCAACCGGATGTACGGCGAGACCGTGGACGCCATCACCGAGCGGGCGTACCAGACCGGCTGGTTCCGCAAGCACGCAAAGAAGTGGGCGCAGGACCTCAACGGTCGGCCCGTCATCAGCGTCCCCGGCAACCACGACTTCATCAGCATCACCACATGGCTCCGGCACTACGGCGTCACGGTCCTGGAGATCACGGACGAGAACCCGATGGTCGAGTTCATGGGCGTCCGGTTCGCTGGCTTCCGGCAGGTCGAGTACCTGGCGGGTGAGTGGGTCGGCGAGGTCCGGGACTTCGACGGCATCATCGACCGGGTCTTCAACTGCAACCCTCGGGTGCTGGTGGGGCACTCGCCTCCGGCGGGCATCCTGGAGTACGGCGACAACGAGCAGGACCGGCGAGGCATCGGGGCGCTCAACACGGCCCTGTTCCGCACGCGGGACCACAACGTCACGGACCACTTTTTCGGCCACGCCCACGAGTCCGGTGGGCAGTCGGTGACCCTCGGGGGCATCAACTTCCACAACGGGGCCGGACACATCAAGGTCCACACGATCGGCTAGATGCTCCCACCCGTAGCAGTACGGGTGGGGGTAGCCCGACCCCCCAGCGGGTAGCCTTGGGGCATGAGCAAGCGCCTCAAGGACAGCGTCAAGCGGATCAACGAGACGGTATCCATCGTCCAGATCCTCTCGACGTTGGGCTTCGACGTGCGCGAAGACGCGGGCGACCGCGAGCAGCAGTTCCGCTGCGACCTCCACGGCTCCGGCCATGACGACACCCCCTCTGCCCGCGTCTACCCCGACTCGAACTCCTGGTACTGCTTCGGCTGCGGGGTGACCCGTGACGCCATCGAGACGTTGCAGGTCAAGCAGGGCGTGGCCTTCTGGGCTGCCATCAAGATGCTGGAGGCTGCTCACGGGCTCGACCCCCTCCCCATCGACTACGACGCGGACGAGCAGGGGCAGGGGGCTCTCGCAGAGGTCCGGGACAACCTCGCCAGCTACACGACGTTCGCGGACGAAGAGACCCGCACCAGGGCTTCCCTGGAGGCCATGACCAGCGACCGGGAGCTACCGCTCGACCGCCTGCTCTCCTTCTGGGAGGGGTTCGACAAGGCCGTCTTCATGGTCAGAGGCCCCCGTGGTGATGGCGGGGTGTGGGGCGAGACGAAGGGCCGGAAGGTGCTCGCAGGGCTCCGTGACCGCATGGCAGAGGTGCTGCTGGAACATCGCCGGTCGTGAAGCTCCAGCGGTTCACCATCTACGCGGGCTCCCTCGGCGGGACCGTGCAGGTCCTCAAGCCGACCCCCAGTGAGACACGCGACGGCGACACGCTGACCATTGACCCGTGGGGTGACCTGGCTCCTCTGCGGGAGGTGCCGGAGTTCGCCACCCTCATCCCGGTGGTGAGTGGGCCGACGATGAGCCATGCCCTGCACGGGCACATGAGGCCGCTGATGGAGCAGATTGGCCCAGAGCCGAAGCACCAGCTCATCCGCATCCCGGCCCCCTACGACGTGTGCAGCATGGCAGGCGAGTGCGTGATGTACGACGCGAAGCGGTGCCACCCTCGCAGCAAGAAACTGCCGGAGTGCTGGTGGCCTGACGCGGAGGAGGGTGTCCGGCGAGCGATGGCGGTCGTGACCCTGGCCTGGGCTGAGAACCGCTACGTCGTCGTGGTGGAGGGGGACGAGTTCGTGGTCTGACGGGTAGTGGTGTCAGAACCCCTGGACGGAGCGACTGGTTGATGCAAGGACTGTTCGACATCCTCGATGACCGGAAGCAGATCGAGTTCCAGCCCTGGATGGAATCGGGGGACTTCAACTTCATCCTGGTGACCCCCGAGAACATCGGGGAGTGCATCGACGCCTGCATCAACGGGGTGAACGGGCGCTTCGCCCTCGACCTGGAGACGACGGGCATCGACAACCGGGTGGACCGGGCCACCAAGTCCACCAAGGACAAGATCGTCGGCGTCTGCCTCTCCGGGGACGGGATCACGGGCTGGTACATCCCGCTGTTCCACAAGGTAGGCGAGGAGCACAACGTCCCGTGGTCGGTCTTCGAGCCAGAGTTCCGGCGGCTGATGGCTGCGGTGGACGCCAACGAGGCCGTGGCGATCTTCCACAACGGCAAGTTCGACATGGAGTTCCTGGAGTTCCATGGCGGCGAGCCCTTCGGCAAGTGGGACGGCGTGGCCCGCTGGGAGGACACGCTCATCCTCGCCTACCTGCGGCACAGCCGGTCCCGCCGCAAGGGGCTGAAGCCGCTCTCAGAGGCCCCGACCGACGCGGACAACTCCCACGCCTGCGGTGGCCCCGGTCTCGGCATGAAGATGCTGGAGCTGAAGGACCTCTTCCCAGATGACCACCCCAAGTCGAAGTACGACTACTCGCTGGTGGACCCCTCGGCGAAGGGGCCGCTCATCTACGGCTGCTCCGACGCGATCTGCACCTACCTGCTGTGCGACCTGCTGCTGCCGGAGATCGTCAGCCCGAAGGACGGCTTCAGCCAGCTCCAGATCTACCGCGTCGAGAAGGCGTGCGTGATCTCCTGTCGCTGGATGGAGCGCAACCTCATCCCGACGAGCCCCGAGAAGGTCATGGAGCTGATCAAGCTCGGCCAGCAGGAGTGGTTCGACTCGATCATGGAGGTCTACCGGGCCGCCAGTGAGATCCTCGACCGTGACGTGATGCCCGGCTACTACAAGGTGCTGCGGGACAACTGGGTCCACGACGACCCGCTCAACCTGCTGCCTGATCAGGTGCTCCGGGCCAAGAGCCTTCAGGACCGCTTCTACCCGAACCCGGTCGGCAAGGCGGACACGCGGGGCGAGGTGTGGCCTCTCATCTACGACGTGAACGCCCCCCAGAAGCTCGGGATGATGTTCGATGAGATGGGCGTCCCGAACCTGGTCCGCACGGAGAAGTCCGGCCAGGTGAAGACCAGCAAGGACGTGCTGGAAGGGGTCATCAAGAGCGCAGAGGGCCGGTTCCCGTTCATGGGGCTCATCAAGCGGTTCCGCGAGACCAACAAGGCCCTGACGAACTACCTGTTCCCGATGCTGGAAGACGTTGACCCCAACGACTTCACGATGCGGATCAACTTCAACGGCCACAAGGTAGACACCGGCCGCTTCTCGACACCGGCAAAGGGTCGGGAGCTGGCGTCGGCCCGGACGAAGCGCATCGCGGGCTGGCCCGCCATCAACCTCCAGTCGATGCCCGCCACCTACGACCCCCGCCGCCCGGCCTGCATGACCCGGCTCCGGGAGTGCATCGTCGCCCGCCCCGGCTACAAGCTGGTCGCCATCGACTTCGCGGGTGAAGAGCTGCGGCTCGTCACCAACCTGTCCCGCGAGCCCCTGTGGCTGACGGAGTTCTTCCGCTGTTCCGGCTGCACCCGTGCCTTCCCGCGAGGCGACGGCAGCAAGACCCCATCCCCGCCCCCGACCCGCTGCCCGAACTGTGGCTCCGACAAGATCGGTGACCTGCACACCCTGACGGCTCTCTCCATCTACGGGAACGACGCCTTGTCCCGCCCGGAGTGGAAGCAGCTCCGAGGCAACGCCAAGGGCGTGAACTTCGCTCTCTGCTACGGCGGCGGCGGGAACGCTGTGGTCCGGGCCTGCAAGGTGGACAAGAACGAAGGCTGGCGGATCAAGAACCAGTTCGACGGGACGTACACCGGCCTGAAGCAGTGGTGGACCGGCCAGCACCGCTTCGCGAACGAGCACGGCTTCGTGCTGACGGCCTTCGGCCGCAAGTACCCCGTGCCCGACATCTGGTCAGCGGACGGCGGGTTCCGCAGCAAGGCCGAGCGCAACTCGGTGAATGGCCCCATCCAGGGCTCCGGTGCCGACGTGATCAAGATCGCGATGGCCCTGGTCTACAAGCTCTGCAAGAAGAAGGGCTGGCTCGACATCTGCCGGATGATCGCGTCGATGCACGATGAGCTGGTCTTCGAGATCCGCGACGACATCATCGAGGAGGCAATCAGCCTCATCGTCCCGCTGATGACGAGCAACAAGTTCGTGATGGCGAAGCGGTGGCCCGTCCCGCTGACCTGCGACACGGAGATCGGCCAGGACTGGACCGTCAAGTGGGATCTCAACGAGATGCTCAACCGCGAGATTCGGTTCGACGGCGACAAGAAGGTCAAGGAGCCCCGGAAGCCTGCGCTCAAGGACTTCGACTCCCCCGCTGAGTTCAAGGATGCAGTCGTGGCCTTCGAGCAGAAGGCGGCGGACTGGGAGGCGATGCCCCACACCTTCCCGGCCAGCTTGCGCAAGGTGTTCAAGAGCCTGCACGCAGACGGCCACCTGGATGCCCCGGAGCCGGATGAGGGCACCCCTGAGCCGGAGCCTGAGCCGGAGCCTGCACCGGAGACCCCGGAGCCGGAGACCGCAGAGCCGGAGCGGGAGGCCGCACCGGATGAGCCCCTGGTGGCCGAGAGGGTCGTAGAGGCCCCGGCTGTGGAGCTGCCAGCGGCCGAGATGCCGACGTTCAACCCTCCGAAGGGGAACACGCCTGGCGGCTTCTACGACTTCACGTTGCGGGCTTCATTGACCACCATCACGTGCGTCAAGCTGGCCAAGGTCATCGTCGCCTGTCGCAATGGGGGCACACGGAAGCTACGTTTGCTGCTGCCGGACGGTACGGTCCTTGGCGGGTGGTCGGACGAGGAGCTAATCGTCAACGATCAGATGTTCTACTGGATGGCCCAGCAGCAGGGCTTGTGACGCGGGTACGGTGCGACCGTCTTGCATGACGAGGTGTAGCGGATGAGGGCTCTAAAAGTAGGCGAAGGCAAAGACCAGAAGACGTTCATTTGCGTCCACTGGAAGACGTTTCCGCCGCCAGGTGCGGGTGGGAGTGTCGAGCACCTTCGTGCCAACGGCGTCATCGACAGCGGCCAGTACACCCGGTTGAAGACCTGGGAGTCCATGTGCGGTTTGATGGCCATGGAGCCAAAGAAGTGCCTGACCTGCCCGCATCGGCGGATGGTCGGCTGGGCGACGAGGGGTCCGTACCTGCTCTCCCCCGATGGCACCGAGACGCCTGTGATCGACTCTGCACAGAGCGAGGCGTCTCCCCGCAACCGGCACATGGCAGGCATCTTCCGTCGCCCCGGCACCGCTGGTTCGCACCAGACGGCGGCGTGGGCGAAGGACACCGAAGAGGATGAGTGACCACCTCTCTGAGTGCAACAGCGGCGACTTGCGGATCGACCCCAAGACGTTCACGACGACCTGGTGCGACCGCTGCTCGCAGCGTGGCTGTGACCTAGCGGGCTACGCCAACAACGACCCGATGGCGGTCCGCAACGCCACATGGCGGGAGCGTTTCTTCAACGCAGAGCAGGCGGACCTGGGCATCCCGAAGTTCGCGCAAATCGCGAAGCTCGACTTCCCCAACCTCCTCCAGAAGGCGATGAAGCTGGAGATCAGCTCGCGACGAGGCGACTGGTCAGTCCCCGAGATCGCTATCACCGATGGCCGCATCGTTCGGACGGATCAGGACACGGCGGATCAGGTAGAGGATGCCGTCCGGGCTCTCAGCCACCAGCTCGACCCACCACAAGAGCTGGTTCCTGCACCGGAGGAGGTAGAGACGCCAACCGAGGCGGATCGCCCAGAACCCCCCTCTGACCCTCCCCCGCCGCCGGTTAGCCAAACACCAGTAACGACGGGGCCTTCAGAGGTATCCACAGAGGGTCAGCCGCCGTCAGGAAACGCCCAGCAGGATCGGCCCCGGAGCCGGAACACACCTGATCGTGGCGATGTGATGATCGGCGGTGCTCCGGCGGTGAGCGGGAGGGCTCAGCCCGCTCCTGAGACCGACCCGTGGGCACCACCCCCGAAAGCGAAGCATCGGGTGGTCAAGGCCGGAGCGACCGTCCAGTTTGGGGCTGGTGGTACAGCGGAGGTGCTCGATGACTGACCCGACCCAGGTGTTCCAGCAGTTCGCCGAGCAGGTGGCCGACGAGTTCCCGGAGCTACGGAAGATCCTCGACCAGGCCAAGAACGGCAGGATCAGCGAGACCGACGCCATGCGAGACCTGGCAGAGGTCATGCAGGGCAGCCCGGAGCTGAGCACCCGATTCCAGAAGGTCGCCATGGAGGCCCTGGCTCCTCTGCGGCCGGAGGACGAGCCACAGCCCCTCGACCACGACGGTCTGATCATGCACAAGGAGCGGGGCCTCCCCCGGCTCAACCCGCTGGTCGAGGCCGCCCTGATCGAGCGTGCGCAGTTCGACAACGACATGCCGGAGCTGCGGACTGGTGGGTTGCCTCGCGGGGTAGCTCCTGCGGTGGCCGTGGACACGGACGTTCGTGACCCGGTGGCCCTGGGCCGGATGCTGACCGACGCCTCTGACGAGGTGGCCGGGAAGATCGAGGCCAACGAGCCTGCCCGCCAGAAGCTCATCGGGGATGCCGCGACCTTGTCGCTGGTCGCGGCTGCGGGGACAGCTCTGACGAAGCAGGCAGAGCGGGATCTGCTGTTCGACGGCAAGGACGACCAGGCGGATGTCCCGGTGTACCGCAGGGGGGCCGTACCAGCCCCTCTGGTGGTCGTGCAGCCCTCCGGCGCTGCCCTGCTGGCCCTGACGCCGGAGGAGCGCAAGCAGAGCGCCTGGACGTTCCTATCGACCACCCAGGGGCGTCGCTCTGCCGTCACTGGTCTGGTCCAGCTCATCGAGGCGAAGCTGACGGGCGAGGGCTTCGCCGTGACGGTGGAGAAGTTCGACCCCAAGGGTCAGGGCATCCTGGCGTACCACGAGTGGTCGGTGGGCATCGACGGGCCGGGTGCGATGCAGCCAGCCTTCAGCCTCATCGACATCGCGGCGGTGAGCATCGCCAAGGGGTTGACCCGGACGATGGGTGACCGGCGGGGTCGGGTGACCCTGGATGTCACGCCCATCAACACGGTGGACATCCGGTCGGTCGGCTGGGCGGGTCGGTTGCGGTCGGGGGACCCGATTCTTCCGGCGGCGGGGTAGACCAGGCATGATCGACGACTTCATGTACGCCCGTGACTACGCCGAGGACAAGCAGGCGTGGGTCGTTGTTGTGGTCCCGCCTGAGGCGCTCAAGGACGCACAGAACGCGCTGGTGGCTGTGGCCAACGGGCACCAATTCAGCGGTCGGACACTCCGACTCCCCCGTGGGGGCTGCGTGTCCCTGGTCCCGGTGACCAACCAGAGCTTCCTGCCTGACGACCAGCCCTTCCACGTCATGTTCGCGGGGTGGGGTGGGAAGACGACCCAGGCACAGGAGATGGCACGGTGGCGGACAGCAGCAAGCAGGACGGTAAGCCGGGCCGCGTAAGCGTCTGGACGTTCCTTATCCGGGGCGGTGAGCCCTTCGACCTCAAGATCAAGAACAACCTGAGCCCAGCCCTGAACCACGATGGTCGGATGACCCTCTGGAAGATGGTGGGTACTGATGATGAGGCCGCCAGCGTCGAGGCATGGGTCAAGGGACCCCTGATCGGTGCTCGGGTCGAACGTCACACAGAGGTCGAGGACGCAGAGATGCTGGCCATCCGAAATGAGCGTCTCGGTCGGGAGAGCTGATGCCCATCTACGATAACCCGCTTATGGGTCCCTCTGGGTATGGGCACTTGCGGAATCTATGAGATCAGGAACACCCGGACAGGCATGTCGTACCTCGGGTCCTCTCAAAACATCACCAAGCGATGGTGGAGGCACCGTAGGGACTTGAGGTTGGGGGTCCACCACAACCACCACCTCCAAAGGTCCTGGGAGAAGCATGGGGCTCAGTGCTTCACCTTCTCGGTGCTGCTGCCATGTCCGCCCGACTGCCTGCTAGCCAGGGAACAGGAGCTTCTCGACCAGGCCCCAGCGGGCAGCCTCTACAACCTGGCGTTTTTGGCTCAGGGGGGTACGAGGCTGGGTCATCGGAATACCCCAGAGCACAATGCTGCGATCAGTCGCGGGAACAAGGGGAAGCCTGCCTGGAACAAGGGGGGCAAAAACACCTGGGCGCAGGCGGCTGCGAGTTCACGGGTGGCCAGGTACTCGAACCAGATCGTTGCAGAGCACCTGGACGGTAGGGTGTTGAGCTTTTCCCACGCAGCCCAGGCTGCCCGAGAGATGGGCCTGGGAAGAACTTCGGTCAAGAATATCCTCAAGGGGTACAGCCAGAGAACTCGTTCGGGTTGGACCTTCCGGTACGAAGCGAGATAGGAGATCCCCATTCCAATTTACGAGTTCAAGTGCGACGACTGCGGGCACCGATTCGAGAAGATCCAGGGGCACACTCGCCCGAACCCACCGTGCCCCAACCCCTCAGGATCGCAGCCCCCCGAAGCCGTCCAGGTCCTCTTCGATGAGCCTCCGACGGCCTGCGGTGGCCCGTCTGAGAAGGTCATCAGCCAGAGCACGTTCCACCTCAAGGGCTCTGGCTGGGCGTCGGACGGCTACCAATAGCTCATCTATACGGCCCCACAGGTACCAGGGGAGATCCCCCTTACAACCTGTGGAGACACCACGATGAGCACTCGAACGGCAGCACAGACGAAGAAGGGCCTGCGGAAGAAGCTGATCCGCCTGGCACACGACCACCCTGAGAAGCGGGCCTCCGTCTTCCCCATGCTGACGAAGCTGGGCGTGGACGTGAGCAAGCTGGCCGCTCCCAAGACCGCTGCTGCTGCGCGGGTCGCCGCCATGCTGGAGAAGCTGGCCGCCGACGAGAGCGATCCCAAGAAGGCCGCGAAGCTGCTCGCCCGGCTGGCGAAGGGCGACAAGATGCCGCCGGAGCTGCTGGAGAAGTTCGAGAAGAAGGACGACAAGAAGGCCAGCGTCGGCAAGGTCGCCGTCAAGCCGGAGACAGAGGACTTCACGAAGTGGGTGATGTCCACGCAGTCGCCGATGTCCGCGAGCGAGGTCGAGAGCTTCGTGAGCCGGACGCTGGGCATCAAGACCAGCCCCCCGCAGAAGGGCCGGAGTGGTCCGCGCTTCCAGAAGGGCGACCAGGTCCTCGTCTGCGCCGCCAAGCACAAGGGCTCCGGCCTGGGCACCTACAAGCTGTACGACCAGAAGGTCGGCACCTGTGTCGGTGCTGAGGGCGACGACCTCATGCTGGCCATCAAGGGCGAGCCCGCCCCCATCCGGTTCGAGCAGGGCATGAAGGCCCGTGGCGTCGGCGTCTACAAGTACAGCGCGGCCTACGCCATCAAGGGCTCGGCCAAGGTCGAGATGATCTACCACGCGGGCGGCAAGCCCACGAAGGATGCGATCATCGTCGTGGACGCCTACCTCGGTCGCGGACGCGGCACCGAGAAGCGGCAGGGGACCTACTACACCGGCCACGTCGTCATGGCTTCGGTCGGCAAGAATGGCTACTACTTCCGGGGCTACCCCCAGCAGCGGATGGACATCGACGCCAAGACCTGTGCGGGCGATGGCTTCCGCCCCCGCACGTTCAACCCGAAGGTGGGCAAGGTCTTCTACATGGGCGTGCTCGGACACCGCCCGAGGAACTGGAAGGACGACCTGGAGAAGCTCTCGGCGGCTTCAGAGGCAAGCTGACCCGACCCTGACTCAGAACGAACGAAGCCCGCTCCTGTCGCCAGGGGCGGGCTTCGTTGCGTGAAGGGAACGCAGGGGAGGGAATCGAATCCTCCAAGGGCGGGGGCTCCCGGTGGGGTCTGGGGTGTGCTCCCCTCTCCCGGTGTCGGCCACACATCCCGCCAGCTTCCAAACCTGCGTCAGGTCAGCAGTAGATGAGTCGGTCCGCCGTGCGCTGTCGCTCTCGGTACTCGGCTCGCTCTCGGTCCTGCTGCGCGATGTCCTCTTTGATGTGCCTGCGAATCACGGCCCGGTAGGCGTGGTCACCGGCCTGATCCACGGCATCCCGCTTCATCTTCGCCGTGTGCCAGTGCTCCCAGCCCTCTGATTCGCGTGCCGTTCGTGCTGCGTCTCGCGCTGCTCGTGCTTCGGCGTACATCGCCTCCTGCACGATTGCTGCCGCGTCACTGATCGCCTGGCACTGGGCGACGATGCGGTCCAACCACTCCTGTTCCTTTGCCGTCGCCTTGATCATCGCGTCCTCCTGTTCGCCGTGCTGCCTTGAAGTTGAACCCGGTGAGGTTTCCCTACCTCCACCCCATCGTCCTGTTGATGTCCGGGGGCTCTGGTTTTGACCGGCGACTCCGGGTTCAACATCAAGGCAGCACAGCCGTCCTAGTACCCCACCGTTCGCAGGAGGGTCGTTGCGTGTTCCGCGTCGGCAGCCTCGAAGCAGGCTTCCCACGTATCCGTCTGGCTGCACTCGCCCGCCGCCATGAGCACTCGGTCCTTGGGGCCGACGTACTGGTCGAACCAGTAGAAGGTGCTCCCGCCGATGGAGAGGATGATGAGGGCGATCCAGATCCAGTCGTATCGCTTGTCCATGCCGCCGCTCCTAGAAGTAGGTGATGGTGATGTTGCCCGACGCCACGTTCTCCAGCGCCTCCTGGGCCAGCTCTTCCGAAGCGTACTGGAGCGGCATGTCGTCAGCCCACATCTCCGGCTCGCCCCACTCAGAGCAGTCCGGCTCCGGCTTGTGCTCATCGAGGTACTGCGGGCAGACCTCGATGTAGACCCCGTCCTTGTTGCGGGCCACTCGGCCCCACACGCCTTGCTGGTCGATCTGCACGATGTCCGTGCTCACGTCCAGCGGGTAGGGGGTGCCAAGGCCGGTGGTGGTCATCGTCGGTCGCTCTGCCATGTTCGGTATCCGTCCTTCACACCTACTACTGACCCCACGGCCATTCTGAGCCCCCATTTTAGGCTCAGAACACGAATCTCCTCCGTAGTAGATGTGAAGGACGGAAGCATGACCCGACGACGACAACTGGCTGGCCTGACCATCGCGGAGTACCTCGACGACGAGGCCGAGCAGGCAGCCGCCCGCACCCGCAAGGAGCAGGAGGAGGCCCGAGTAGCCGCCTGCCTGTTCACGCTGGAGGAGATCCCCGAGGGTGGTCTGTTCCGCGTCGAGTCCGGCGACAAGTGGGAGCCCTGCACGGTGCTGATCACCAGCAGCCGCCAGAACGCCTTCGATGCCGCGAACGGGTCGATGGTCGATACGCTGCGCGAAGACCGGGTGACGATCCAGGTCTACGAGTCCAAGGGCGATGACTTCGCCCACCTCGCCTTCGTGCGGAAGCCGGGAGCCCGCCGGGCGTTCATGGACCGACACGGGAACACGGCAGCCTGACTGTGCGGGTAGGGTGTCCGACCCTTCATCCTGGAGCACCCGCATGGCCTTCACTCCCATCTACCTCAAGCCCTTCACCTGGTTGGACACCGAGACGACCGGACTCGACGAGAACGAGAACGACATCATCGAGATCGCAGCCGTCCGGCTGAACCTGGACGGGACCGAGTCGGTGAGTGAGTCCAAGGTCAAGATGGAGCGGCCCGACAACGCCCACCCGAAGGCGCTGGAGGTCAACGGCTACACGGAGGAGGCGTGGAAGGACGCGGAGGACCCGGCGGTCTTCTGGCAGAAGGTCGCCGACAGCGGAATGCTCTCCGACTGCATCGTGGCCGGGCAGAACGTGAAGTTCGACACGGGGTTCCTCAACGCGACGTTCAAGCGGCATGGCGTCACGGTCAAGGGCAAGCCCTACCGCGTGGACTACCACGTCTACGACACCTGCACGCTGGCCATCGAGCACCTCTACCCGTGGCTCTCCAGCGTCTCCCTGACGCCCGTGTGCGTCGCCCTGGGCATCCCGGTGAACAACGCCCACACGGCACTGGCCGACGTGCGGCTGGCGATGGCTGTGGACAAGGAGCTGAAGCGAGCCACCAACGCACAGCAGGCAGAGTGGGCCAGGGTCATCCCGGCCCGGCTGGAGGCGTGGGTGATGGCAGACAAGCCGAAAGTCTGGCCGCCGGTCAACTGACGTTTTTTCCGGTTACGAACGATTCTCCGGGTCGGGGGTTCACCTCTAGGTGCGTGGGGTAGAGGTTCTGACTACAGACTGGCAGGGACGACAGTGAAGAAAAATCCTCGCGTTCACAGAGAAATGCTCCCCGCCGACCTGGCAGCGGCTCTCCTGAACGTGCCCTTCGATGCCGAGGTTGCTTCACAGCCGGAGTTCCACCAGAGCATCGGCCAGAGGTTGACCGCCGCGAAAGCAGAGCTGGAGGCCGCCACGGTCGCGGCGAACCAGGTGCTGTCCTCGAACCCTCTGATGGAGATCATCGCGGAGCACGCAGCCCGTCTCGTGGGCCGTCGTGGGCGACCCACGGTGGTCGTCGCCAGCTCCGGCGACGTGATGCTGGAGATTCACTACCTCGCGGCGGGTGACCCCTTGCCGCCTGCGGTGCCGTCCAAGCCCAAGAAGACGAAGATGCCGCCCATCAGCGAGATCCGCCGCGAAGCGGTCCTTCTCGGCATCGACCCGACCCCCTACGGAAAGAACAAGACCCGGCTCATCGCAGCCGTCGATGCGGCCAAGGCGGTCGTCTCTCCTCCTGCGGCTCCGAAGCCATCAGCCCCGAAGCAGAAGCGGATGAAGACGGCCCCGGCCATCACCCCGGCGGTGCCCGTCGAGCTGGTAGGCCGCAAGGTCATCCCGCTGGATGTCGATGACGACGACGACGATCTGTCGTCCTTGTTCGCAGACGACCCCCCGAAGGCCCCCGCTCCGAAGCCACCAGCCCCGGAACCCCCCGCCCCGAAGTCGAAGTCGAAGCCGAAGCCGCTCTCGAAGCCCCGCCCGACCCCTGCGTCCCCGAAGCGGGGCACCCCCGCCGTGAAGGCCGCCGCTCCGAAGCGGATGGGTCGGTCGCTGTCGGCCATCGCCCAGAACGCCGAGAACGAGGTGGACATCGACGCCATCCTCGCCAAGCCCGCTCCGAAGATCCCCCGCGAGGACTAGTTCTCCGGTGTTGAGCCTATACGCCTCGGGAGGTAGAGCATTGCGCTCCGCATCCCAGAGGTGTTCGTGTCTTCATGGTGGGTCAACAACAGCGGTCTGAATCTGCTGAAGGGTGTGAACGACGACACCGACAACCCCATCCGGTTGTCGGACGACTACATCCTCTCGTTCCTCCGCATGATCCCCGCTGCACGCGCCTCCTTCGAGGCACTCGTCCCGAACATGCTCCCTGACGAGCAGGACCGCCTACGGGCGCTGGCTACGTCGGCCGAGTTTCTATCGGTGGACCTCAAGGCCAAGGAAGACCAGTTCCAGTCGGTCTTGAACAAGGCCGGAGTCCGTACCTCGGGCCGCTACGGCGGGACCCGCAGAGGAGGGAACAACTGATGGGCGTGCCGAACGGTCTGACCGAGAAGTCCCCACTCCAGAGCAAGAAGTTCGTGGCGTTCCTGGTCGGCGAGATGACCTGGAAGGTGGTCCTGCTGACCCTCCTGATCGTGGGGATCAAGGAAGCGAAGATCGACTTGTTCATCGGCAGCATCGCGCTGGCCATCGTCATCATCGCCGGAGCCATCGAGGCGCTCTACATCGGCGGACAGGCGGGGCTGGACAAGTACACCCGCATCGCCCAGATCGCGGCCAGCGCGGGCCAGAACTTCCAGATTGGCGACATCGCCAGCACCAACGGACAGCACCCGAAGCTCCCGGCAGTTCCGCCGGAGGCCGTACCCGCACCCGAAGTTCCCGTCGAGTCTGATGAAGACGACGAGGAGGACGGGTAGTGTCTTGCCGTTCAAGCCAGATCCCTTGGAGGACACCGTGAAGCGTCTGATCCTGCTGTTGGTCTCCCTCGCCTTCGTGACCGCCCTGGTGGGCTGTCCGAAGCAGTACGTCGTCCGCGACTCCACGGTCTACCAGACCGAGCTGAACCAGTACGACGCCTGGGCCGTCAACCAGGCCGCTCTGCTCAAGGGCTTCATGGAGTCGGGCTGCCTCTGCGACGACGCTCAGGTCTTCGAGACCAAGGAGTGCCGTGACTCTGCTGACTACGTCCTGACCATCGGAGCACGCGCTCCGTGGCACAAGGCGATGGCGCTCTACAACGCGAGCATCACGACAGAGCGCCCGCCGGAAGTCCCGCCGGAGATCCCGCCCAGCAGCTCCCTCTGCCCGGAGCTTCCCCCGACCATGGTTCCGGTGGCGGCTCCCGTCCCCGACCTGACCCCGACGACCCCCGAAGGCGGTGAGTGATGGACTTCAAGAGCATTCTCGACGGTCTCGTTGACACCCTCGGCCAGGCCGGTGTCGATGCCCTCTCCGACAAGTTCGACGACCTGGCCGGTGACGCCGACCAGCCGTGGAAGGCGACGGCTCTCGCCCTGCTCGGTGATGCCGTGGACGCACACGGGATGGAGGGGATCGACATGGCTCGCAAGGCCATCGACTCCCTCATCAACAACGAGGTGCCGGACATCGACTTCGCCAGCCCCCGTACCGCTTCCGACTTCGTAGCGAAGCTCCAGAACGCCGAGGCCGACGACAAGATCGCGGCTCGTGACTTCGCCGTGAAGGTCGGTGACACGTTCGGTCAGGTCTTCGCGGGGCTCATCAAGGGCCTCATCGCCAACGCCTGAACAGGAGAACACCATGTCGTACAAGCCCCCCGCCTCTCGTATGCGCCAGATCAAGGCAAACGCCCCCGCGCCCATCCCCAATCCCAAACATGCCGTGAACGTCATGCAGGCCATCGAGCAGGCCGCCATCGCGCAGGCTGAAGCAGTCGAGGCTGAAGTTCCCGTCGAGGTGGCCGAAGAAATCCACGTCCCCGTGGGGATCGTGGAGGTCGTCATCAAGCCGGGTGATGACGGGCTGTTCGGCACCGAAGACGACGACGTGAGCATCGGTGCTCGCGACGGCAAGCACGACGGCAAGCACACGGGCCGGGAGCACGGCAAGGACCACGACCACGAGGACCACGGCGAGCCCGAAGTGGACGACGACGAGCCCCTGGTGGCCGAAGCGCCCTCCGTCGAGGACACGCTCGACGTGGAGCCCGTGGACGAGCCCGAAGTCGAGGACGAGCCGGAGGCCAAGGCAGATGTCGAAGCCGAGCCGGAGGTCGAAGAGGACGTGTCGGACGACACCGACGCGGACGAGCCCGCCCCGTTCGATGACGACTCCGACGATGAGGGTGTGGCTGCCGACGAGGTGTCGGAGAAGCCCACCTACGACATGGGCATGACCAAGAAGACCCTGCTCGCTGTCGCCGATGCCCACGATGTCGAGATCGTCGGCAGCAAGTCGAAGCGGAGCATCATCGCCGCCCTCGACGCGCACTTCGCCTAGCCCTCTGGAGACCCGTGCCCCACTCCCGGATGCGGGTTCTCAAGTACATCCCCGAGAAGCTGTACGGCTTCTTGCGGGATGACTCTGGCTTCGAGGTCTTTTTCCACCTGGCCACCTTCCAGTCCGGCAGCGATGTCGAGATTGCTCGATGCGAGGGCTGCCCCGGCTCCCCTCGCTGCGGCATCACGGGGGACCCGCCCCCGCCGATTCTTGGCGAGCTGGTGGATGTCGAGTACCCGGCGGGTGAGCCTGGCGGGAAGGCCCCACGGGCTGACCGGGTGGAACGGGTGACCGCTCCGGTGATGCTTGTCGGAGAAGTTGAGTCGTTCGACACGCAACGTCGGTACGGTTTCATCATGGGAAGCGACCGCGTGAGCTATCACCTCCACGAGAGCGAGGTCGTCGATGGACGGCTCCCGATCTCTGGCAAGCGGGTCATCTTCTTCCCTGGCCTGCGGGAAGGCCGTCCCCGCGCATGTCACGTCCAGGTGTGTCGATGAGTGATGACAAGAAGATCGGCAAGCACGGTGGGGTCAACGTCTTCGGCGGCAAGAATCGCCGAGGGCTGTACGTCCCCATGTCGGAAGACGAGCAGGAGGTCATCCACCGGCTCGTAGAGGCCGAGGACATCCAGCTCATCATCCACGGGTGGGGCACGCTGGACAGGCCCCGGTTCCTTGTGGGCGACCACCGGATCGGCGTCCAGTTCAAGCTGACGTTCAACCGGCCCGCCGCCCCCATGCCGCTGTACTTCCTGGACCTGGAGCTGATCACCCGGACGGGCATCAGCCTGGTCAAGGAACGGCTCCCGACCATCCTCAACGGCCAGCCGGTGAACGTCTGTGCTGGCGTGTTCCTGGACCTTCAGTGGGACATCGCCATGCACAGCATGGACCCCCGCCTGGTGAAGCTGCTCAAGCCCGGAACCCTGGGGCTCACTTCCCGTCGTCAGGACAAGGACACGGGCGAGATGACGGCACGGGGCAACATGAAGCTCGATGCCAAGCAGCGGAAGGCCCTCCAGGAACTGGAGACGGCTCAGGCTGCGAACCGGGCCGAGGATGTGCGGAGGATCGTCAAGGTGACGAAGGACGCAGGCTACGAGGTCAAGAAGACCGACAAGGGGTTCGAGGCTCCCGACCTGGACTAGGTCCGTACCCGAACCCACCGGCAGCAGTCGTCGTACTTGATGAGCCCCGCTCGCTTGAGGATGTCCCGAGCCCGCTGGGCTCTACGACCGTTGCCGGTGTCCTTGACGGAGACCGCCAGCCCCTCATGGATGCGGTGGTAGCCCGTCACAACCTGTTCGCCGGTCAGGGGCTCCCCGTCCACGGTCCATGTCTTGTGCCAGAGCCGCACCAGGAGGGCGTTGAACTCCTTGCCGGACATGGCCGTCACATCAGGCATGAGCGTCCATCCAGCCGTCGATGGACCAGCCGTTCGCGGTGTAGCCACGGTTCAAGGCGAAGACGTGTCCCGCCTCGGCTCGTGCCTGCATCCAGTCGGTGTAGGCCGCGTCGAACTCGACGTTGATGGGGGTGCTGTTGTTGGCGGTGCTGGTCCGCCGGGCGGAACCGAAGGGGAGCTTGGCGTTGGCCATGAGAGCGGCATACGCCTTGTCGAGACGTGCCTTCGTGGTGTTCACTCTGAGCGTGGCCATCTTGTACTCCGTCCTTCACATCTACTACGCAGCGGGCGGGGCACCTGAGCCCGCTAGTCC
>Ga0209045_1000054_pt1 | contig 139329 bp, 107 predicted proteins | sample SaaInlLV_10m_DNA_4_FD_184664 | JGI IMG/M metagenome (GOLD analysis project Ga0209045, IMG submission 184664) | Marine microbial communities from expanding oxygen minimum zones in the Saanich Inlet - Saanich Inlet SI072_LV_200m_DNA (SPAdes) (version 2) | ecosystem: Environmental > Aquatic >...
CTCTGATATTGGCCATGGAAACGGGTTGACCACCACCGGAATTATTGGTGATGGTAAGCATGCCGATGGGAATATTTTCAGGACCCACTTCAGCAATAAGTTTAGCCAGCTTGGCCAGATCAAGATTGCCTTTGAAATCATCAATGGCCTGAGTGTCCTTGGCGATATCTATAACCAGATCAGCCGCCCTGCCACCATTATATTCCACATTAGCTCTGGTCGTGTCAAAATGGTTGTTATTAGGAATGACCAGGTTTTCGCGATCCTTGAGAATCGTTGAAAATAAAAGATTTTCAGCCACACGACCCTGGTGAGTTGGAATCACATGCTTGAAACCGAAAATCTTATTAATCATCGTCTCAAAATGAAAATAATTTTTGCTCCCCGCATAGGATTCATCACCCTTCATCATGCCAGCCCACTGATTGTCACTCATGGCGCTGGTACCGCTATCAGTCAGCAAATCGATGTATATTTTTTCTGCAGGGATATTGAAGACATTATAACCAGCATCCTGTATCACTGCCAGCCGCTCCCAGTCGGTAGTTCGCGCAATGGCCTCAACAGTTTTTATTCTAAATGGTTCTGGTGGATACTTCATAATTATTTTCCTTTAAGGGGTAAGCGTAGTTTTGTCTAGAGTCTAAAATGGATCGGTAAGATGACCTGGAAAGTTACTGGCCGTTCATCATACTTAGCAGCAACCCAACTGCATTCATTGATAGCTTTTAATCCGGCTTCATCTAAATCTGGATAGCTGGATTTTATTAATTCAACATCTGAAAGAGAACCATCAGCCTCAATAATAACCGAATACCAACTTATGCCCGTTCGATTCATGCTTTGAGCCATTTCTGGATACACCAGGATTTGATAGAGGTATTGGTATCCTCCAACAGGCTCAACACCAGAATCAAGCAGCATATAGTCTCTTTCTAGAAATTCGGGTGGAAATTCAGGGTAGACTTTCTGCCATGTCTCAAAGCGTTCGGTATACTTATCAGAGAGTTTCTGGTCCGCCTCAATTTTTGCAAATGCCTCTGGATAAATCCAGGCTGAACTGTCGCTGATTTCAAGTCGATTGTAAACCTCAACCAGAAAGGGATATGCCTCTGGATAAAGAATGCGTTGATCTGTAGCTATAACTCGCTCCAGATCCATCCTGGCCTGAGTAAGCTGATCATCCTGTTGGTAACGAACAACCCTGGCGGCCCGGAAAAAATAGTAGCCCTCATCTGCATTGGCAGGCTCAGGAATATCAATTCCAGCCAGGGGGTTTTGAGGTGCAATACAATGACTAAGAAAAATAGTAAAAACGAAAGTTGCAATCAGTGGTAGTCTATACTTCATGATCTTCCTATTCCTTTATTAAATTGGGTCTGTAAAAAATGGTCGACACGCTCCCAAAAACCAGCTTCATGATGACAGTTCGAGTGTCCGCGATCAGGAATAAGCCAGTAGTCACATTGCCCGGGTCGCGCCGCCCCACTTAGCTTTTCTCCTTGCAAGGGGAGCACTACTTCATCATTCTCACCATGGATCACCAGAAATGAAGCCTCTGCCCTGGCGATATTATTTACGGGCGCGAAGTGTTCGTATTTCACGCCAATTTTCATTTCAATCTGCTTTAAAATAAGCCACCTGAAGAACGCCGGTATATGATACTTTTTGAACTCATGCTGCATGACATCAACGGGGTGTGCGGGTGCTCCAATGGTCACTACAGCTTTGATGGCTGGTTCAATGGCAGCGGCATAGGTTGAGCCAGCCCCGCCGATTGAAAGACCGACCACACCGATTTTTTCAGTATCAATATCACGGGAAAGTGCGTATTGCGTGGCCGCTTTGACATCTATGCCAAATTTATACATGGAGGCATGATCATCTTTGTCGCTGGACCCATGATGCCGAGCATCAAATGCCAGGAGATTGTAATTGAGTGGTTGAAGGTGTTGAATATAGCGGAGCATCCGTCCCAGGTTTCGGCTCCATCCATGGACCAGGATGAGTGTTGGTGCATGTTTAGCGTCTTTTTCAGCAGGTATCCACCATCCATAAAGTATTTTATTGTTTTCCGTTGGGAAACGAACCTCCTCAAACCCAATACCAAGTTTTTCAGGCGTATCATCATGTTTATTCGGTTTGAGAGCATACATTTTTAAAGTAAAAAAACGAGCGAGTAGGAAGACCATAACAAGGATGAGTAGGAGGATAGTCGAAGTGGTCATAAGGCTCTCAAGCTAAAATAGTTCCCACTGATATGCTAGTTTAGCCTTCGTTAAAAATGGGCGAAAACAGACTCGAATCAAATGTTTCACCTTCCCTTACGGACGTCATATTCATTCAAAAATCTAAAGCAATAAAGGAGGAACATTGAGTCTGAGTATCATCTGGTTTAATCGGTTGACTGATCTAAAGGTTTGTATTAACTTGATTTATTAGAATATCCACTCTGAATTAATCCCAGCTCTTTGGGAATCCGACATGCTGATATACAAATCGTAATACCATTTGGGGGATCATTTTAAGGAGGCAATCATGAGAGTAAAATTTACCGACCCTTTAAGGGTTCCCGTTATGTTAATCATGCTGGTATTGTTTATGACTATTCCAGGCGATATCATAGGATCTCCACATCATGGGCATTATAACGATATATATAGTATGGATGTCACCGCCCTCATGGGACCTGAGGACACAGAATTGGTGGTTACGCTTTCTAGCAATGATCCCACAAACTTTCCTGTTCCGGAGGAGTTGGAAAAATTTAAAGTAAAATTTCAGCGGAGGAGGCATGGTCAAAGACACAGTCATGGACGTGGTCATCTTATCAATGAGCGGCATGTGGACTTGGTGGATAATCAGATTGTACGTTCATTGACAGAGGTTCCACTGCATGCTCGCCTCAAGGTCGAGTCCGAATTCCGGCTTGGCCGGCATAAAGTGAAATTGAAAAGAACTGTAGAGGTGACTCTACGCCCAGATCTCATCGTCGAGGATGTTGGCTATCCCATGACTGTTTTTATAGATCAACCCTTCAACATTCACGCGAACCTTCAAGAAATTCTGGGAGAAAATAGTGCAACTGCTGATGTAACTCTTTATACCGACGGTTTGACCATGACAACACCAGATGTATTCATCGCTCCCAACATGCCCACTACTGTAGTTTTTACAGGTCTTAGCTATAGCACACCCCAGCTTATTCCTTTTACAATAGATATTTCTAATGCCAGTCCAGCTGAATATGATGCAACGAATAATAGTTTGACATTTATTGTTGAAGTGGTTCCCCCGCCTACACCAGGAGAAACTGAATATTCCATGGAATATCAAAACTGGAGGAATCGAATCATGCTGTCGGGCACCGAGGGCTGTGGGATTCTTGAGGAAGTAGAAATTAGCGGTGACAGGGATGAATTTTATCTGGAGGGGTATTCAGTAGATACCACACCAGGTGGCAGCATTGATGTCTCTTTCAGACTCTATGCAGACAATGTTTTAGCCTATACCCTGGATATTGAAGATCTAACTTCCACTCAGACTGTGGATGACTTTGAGTTTTATGACTATTGCGATGAAGCGACTGGAATATTTATTACCTATGCCCGCAACCCTGGTAATGAAGCCTATTTTGAGATCAATAAATATTCAGGTCTCGACATCTATGTGAACCGTCTTAATGGCACTATTACTGAAAGCACTATAGCTGATTCCGGTCTCCATATGGATGCACAGACCAGCATTCAGACCTCAGTGCTTTTTGATGATGGATTTGCCCTCCTGGGCGGGTCAGCCAGCATGACTCTTGAAGCTCCTGATATTGTTGACTATGGTTTTTCTTTTCCAACATTCAATCCTGAATGTGCTGAGGAGATGTTTTTCAACCATTTTATTTTTGACTATATATATGGTGAAGGTTCTGGGACAATGAACCCCACCTTTCTACCACGACGTAATCAGGCTAAAGCGGCAGAATTGCATTTACCGGCATCAATTTACCTGGCCGAAAATTATCCCAACCCCTTTAACCCAACAACTATCATATCCTTTGGATTGCCTGAAGATAGTCGGGTCAGTCTGCGACTTTATGATATCAGTGGTCGTGAGGTTTTGAACCTCACCGAAGGACACTTTTCGGCAGGCAGGCATGAACTCGTTCTGGATGCCAGCGAACTGAGTAGTGGGTCCTATTTTTATAGCCTGGAAGCGGGTTCATTTAAACAGGTAAAAAGGATGCTATTGCTTAAATAGAATCGAAGGTACTTGGCAACATTGTAAGCCCCAACTTTGGTTGGGGCTTTTCTTTTTACCATCCAATCCTGAAAAAAGTTGTGTTTTATCTGGAAACAAAAATCATTTTAAGGCATGTATTACAAGGTCATGAACTTAATAAATATCAGATTTATACTTAGTCTAATGCTGCTTGCTGGTGGTGCGATGGCAGAAACACCTTCTCACCAATTATTAACCTATCCCTTCAGCAGCCGCTCAGCTGCCATGGGTGGGAGTCGAGCCGTAGACGCCTCAGGCAATATTGATCTTCAGGGTAATCCAGCCAGTGCCAGTTTTGTCCAGGGTTTACAGGGACAGGCGGGTTTTGTGAATCATCTTGTAGGGATTCAAGGGTTTGCAGCAGGTGGAGTATTGCCCCTGGAACGACATCGCATCAGCGGGGAGCTGATCTATTTTGACTACGGACTGTTTAATAGAACAGATATAGTCGGGACGAATCAGGGAACTTTTGGGTATCACGAGTTGGCTGCAGCTCTGGGCTATGCTTTCAAGTTTTCTGAAGGAATAAGAATGGGAGGACGGGTTGGGCGCTCTACCAGGGTCGCAGATGGAAGCACATCAGGTGACTTTTATTATGATCTTGGTGGTGTTTACCACAATCTACAGGACTCACTAACAGTGGGTGTATACCTGGCCTCTATTGCACTGGGTGAGAGCGACGAAACGTTTCCCACTCAATTGCATATTGGCAGCTCGAAGATCCTCTCACATTTACCTCTGAGACTCAACCTGGAGGGAATTTATGGATTCAATGAACAAATCAGGTTTGCGCTGGGCGGTGAAATTATGATTCATCCGAATTTTAGAGTTCGGCTTGGTGTGAACTCCAATCGATTTGATCTCCAAACCGGTGTAACCGAATCAGATTTTATCGCCGGAGCCTCTGGAGGTTTTGCCATTGACTGGCAGGGGATGCTCATAGAGTCTGCTACTCAGAGTTTTGGTGCTACTGGTTGGGTTAGCCAGATATCAATAGCGTATCACCTCTAAAATTTTTTGCAGACTTTGCTACACATTACGGTTTTAAAACTCATTCCTACTCTATTTGGTTATATATCAAGATTTTTCTAAGCTTTATCAGTCACAAATAACTTCCCCAAAAAAAGACCCTATTTTTCACAGAATCATGATTATACTACTCATCTAAGCGAATTCCGAGTGTGTGATGTGTCACTCACCTAGAGAAAGTAGGGGGTAAGTTTAGAGACGATATGTTAGATATGACTTATTTGCAAAAAACGATATTATTCTCAGTTCTTCTCGTAAACCTGGTCTACGGTGGAGCCGCTCGTTTTGTAGAAAATGATCTTCTCGTGCGTTTTGATGAGGGCATTATGCAGGCAGATATTGAAATTATTCTCATGGATGATAATCTGGAAATCGTGCGACAAGTGAGTCGACCCCTGAATCTTTGGTTGCTACGGGTTGACCTTGATAAAAACCAACTCTCCAAAGCGCGTCGACGTATTGAGAATATTCCTGAAATTAAATATGCTCAGAATAATCACTATTTAAGTCTACGAAATACGCCGGATGATCCACTATATCTACGACAGTGGAATTTTCATAATACTGGATTTGATGTAAACGGTAACCCTTCTGGAACCGAAGATGCCGATATCGACGCTCCTGAAGCCTGGGAGATCAGTACGGGAGGAGAAACGGTTTTTGGTAGAAAAATAGTCGCAGCCATTGTCGATGGCGGTTGCGATCTTGATCATATTGATCTCCAGGCCAACCTGTGGTCGAATCCATTGGATACATTGGGCAATCTAATTGATGATGATGGGAATGGCTGGGTTGATGATTCACTGGGTTGGAATGCCTATGGTCACAATGGGGATATTCCGCAAACAAACCTTGATGCCAGCCATGGTACCCACGTTGCCGGCACGGTGGGAGCACACTCCAACAATGCCAATCAAGTAGCTGGAGTCAATTGGGATATTCAACTCATGATTGTGGCGGGGGCCAGCACTACCACTGATATTGCCATGGAAGCCTACAGTTATGTCCTGGAACAAAAGTTGGCCTGGTTGAATTCAGGTGGATTGGAAGGTGCTTTTGTGGTGACTGCTAATTCCAGTTTTGGTGAGAATTATGTTTTTTGCGATTCCATGAACTACCCTGTTTGGAACGATATGTATAATAGCATGGGGGAAGCAGGTATCCTTAGTATTGCCGCGACAGCTAACGTGAGCGTCAATGTTGATGTATCTGGAGATTTACCCACGAGTTGTTCCAGTCCTTACTTGATTACCGTGACTAATACCAATCGGGATGATGTAAAAGCCAATAGTGCTGGATATGGTGAGATATCCATTGATTTGGCTGCACCTGGATATGGAGTACTCTCGACAAATTATAATCAGGGCACATCAACCAAGTATGGTACATCCATGTCAGCGCCACATGTAACTGGAGCAGTCGCACTCATGCACGCTGCCGCCAGTTCAGAGCTTGCACAATATTACGAAGACAGTCCAGCATCAGCATCCCGGGCTTTCAAATCATTACTGTTGTCTTCTGTCGATCCTCTCGCATCATTAGATGGTGTCACCGTAACAGGGGGCAGATTAAACCTCCACCATGCAGTTCTGGCAGCTTCAATCTGGCCAGCAGGTTCTGGTGATTTGAATCAAGACTTTATCGTCGATATTCAGGATTTGGTGATTCTCGTCAATTTGATTTTGGGCAATATTCCATCTACTCCAGAACTCGTCGCCGTAGCAGATCTGAATTATGACACGCAGGTGACCGTTCAGGATTTGGTGCGTCTCATCAATACAATACTTCAGTAAGCACATAAACAATTTAAGATTTAAGGTATAAAAAAACCCACCTGATATCGGTGGGTTTTTTATCCTGTTTGGATGTAGGATCAGTACAGGAATTTCATAATAAACATGGCACCAATTCCGGCTAATGTTATCAAGAATGCGCCCATCTGTCGGATAGGTGCTTTGGGATCTTGAAATACATTGACTTCAAATTCATGATAGCTTGAAGACCCACGGGAATCAGTCACTTCGATGATGAATTTGTTGGCACCATCATTGGAACCATCCGGTACCCAGGTAATGAGACCTTCTTCTTCACTCATTTCTGCGCCATTGGGCAAAAGTATCTTGGTGTAGCTGATGCCATCTTCATTGAGGTCGCGGGAAGAGATTTGATAGCGATACTCGCGATCCATGAGAACTACGGGAGAAGGTGTCGAAGTCACTTCAGGTAGCGCATTTACAAAGAGCTGGACGTTCTGTACATTGGTGATAAATCCGTCTGTCACACTAACCTTGAATTGAGCTTGATTAATCTGATCGATTTCAGGTGTCCACTTAATGCTGGAGCCATCAACTAGATGAACACCGTGTGGCGCATCAAAGACCTTGTAAATTAATTGCTGGTCTGTATTCAAGTCCAGGGCTTTGATCTCATAAACATATTCTTGACCGGCAATTGCCATGGTATCAGCTTTGGATACTATGACAGGTGGCGCATTGGCGTAGACAGCAAATTTGTAAGTATCTGAGCTATATTTATCTGAGACTTTCACAAAAATTTCATTCCAACCTTTTTGTGTTTTGGTCGGGGTCCAGTTAATCTGACCAGCCGGAGAAATTTTCATTCCCTTGGGAGCAGTTAGAAAGGCATAGCTTAATTTCTGATCCTTATTCAGATCTGTAACCGGTAACAAAGTAGCGTAGGGTCTGCCCACAGTGGCCAGGGTATCAGCAACACTGCCCAGTACAGGTGCGCCATTCACATAGACAGTCACCTTTTGCAGATCATCTCTGAGACCATCGGATACGGAGATCGTAAAGGTCTGTTTGCCCAACTCCGCTTCAGTAGGTGTCCAAGTGATATGACCGCGACGACTGATGGTTAAATTGGGTATGCTGCTTTCTGAGAGTAGAAAACTGATGTCCTGGTTGTTGTTGGGGTCATTGACCTCGACCTTGTAATTCCAGGGTTTGCCAACCGGTACATGCTCTTCATATTTGGATATAATCACAGGCGGTGTGTTGACAAAAATGGTGAACGAATCCAACATAGTGGACATGTCATCCGTCAGTTCGAAAAGAATATCATGGAAACCAGTTTGCTGAGTTTCCGGTACCCATGTGATTCTTCCAGAGGACTCTAGAATCAGACTTCTGGGTGTGCGCAATGGGATGAGACGTGCGCTATTGTAACTGTTTTTATCCTGAATGCTGACCTGTCCCACATAGGGCTCATTGATAAAGGCTACGGGTCCTGGTTTTTCAATAACAAGCGGCAAAATATTGACATACAGGGTGAATTTTTGCAGAACTCTCTCAAAACCATCATTGACACTCAGGGTGACATATTGTGAATCGAGTTGCGTATCACTGGGGAGCCAGCGTACGAGACCTTCCTCATCAACCTGCATACCAGCTGGAGCGGAGATCAATTCAAACTCAAAATACTGTTCTTCATTCAAATCTTCCAACTGTACCTGGTAAAGATATTGTTGACCAGTTTGAGCCAGAGGGGGTGGCGTTGAGAAAATTTCCGGGATATGGTTGACATACAGGGTAAATGTTGTGTCCAGCTGCTGTCCGAATGAATAAGCAATCTGGTGATATCCTAATTGGTCTTCGCCGGGGTTCCACCTCAGTATGAAATCTTTCCCCAGTCGCATTCCTTCAGGGTAGGTTTTAAATTTGACATAAGCTTGTCCCGGGTCAATTTCATCCTGGCGTGGAATCGTATGGATAAAGCTCTCATTGGCGTGGAGAACCACATCAGGTGACTTAGGTTTTCTGCGAATTTCTGGTGGGGCAGGAGCTTCTTCAACAGGCTCGGCTATAAGTTGATCCGGGATCGGAGAAGTAGGCGTTTCCAGGGCAGACATGGCTTCGATCACTGCTTCGGGTTCGTTGGTGGCTTCCACAATATCCTGTTCATCTGGAGCAATGGCCATGAATTGGTAAGGTCCAGATTTCTCCAGCAGGAGACCATCATGGAAAGGCAGGGCATTAGAAGCATAGACTTCTTCGTCAAACAGGGGCACGAAGTTCTCAAAGTCTCCAACCTGGCTGGTTTGTTCTAGATAGCGTACTTGATCACCGGTACGAACCAGACATTCAGCTAATCCATCACCATCCAGTTCAGTAAACAAGAGTTGATTGACGGGGTCAGAAAAAGATTTCCAGACTTTGCTGTTATTGGCAGAGCCATATTTGTATATATTTCCCTTTGAGCTACCGAGGTAAATATTTTCAACCCCTGAAGCGTTCAGGTCAGCAGTAGCAATACCCCTGGCAATCACTATTTCACCAGCACCAGCTTCGAGCTTGACGTCTGTAAGGTCCTTGGTGGCGTAACGGTCCTCACTTGAAGAGGAGATGGCTGCAGCACTAAGTTTGCCGCCACGTTTTTGGAAGAGGACAATATCATCTGTTTGATCCTGATCCACATCATTGATGGCGATCAGGATAGAGGCAGGTACTTGGGTCATCTCTTTAGGAAGACCAGCGTATTCAATCTGGATATTCGAAGAACCAAGATCTCCTTTAAATTCAACGATTAAAAGGTTTGCCTGCGGAGCACTCAGTGAAAAGATAAGCTCGGTAAGTCCGTCATTATCAATATCTCCCGCTTGAATCTGTGTTGGACGTGCATAGAGCCCATTATCAGGTGTCCAACCCCATTGAAAGGTTGGAACGTAGTCAAAATCTTTGCCTGACCATTCAAAGCCATAGACCCAGGGAGCACTGTTGCCTGCCGTGGCAGAAATCAGTTTGGTGATGGCTACGATTTCGGGTCGACCATTCAAATTCAGGTCAGTCAGCGTGTAATCGGCCCATTCACCTACCAGGTTTTCAGGTAATGCAAAACGCCAGGTAATTTCAAAACTTCCATCAGGGGTCATTTCAAATGCGATTAGTTCTGAACCATTAGCCCCGGTGTTTCGAATGGCTCCAAAATCATTGTTGCCATTATGGTCCAGATCGCCCAGATTCTTTAAATGGCTGATATCACGTAGACCATCGGCACTCCAAAGACTGCTTGCCATCAGAATGACAAGGAGGGGAACTAACCAGATATGACGTACTGCTACACGGCTAAAAAAATGTTTGCTCATCATGGGAACCCATTTCTTTACGATTAAAACTTTTGAATCCTACTCCAAACTTTTAATCAATTTATGGGGCTAAGCTACTGTATGCAATATAAATTTAGCCTGACACTTAAAGTAAATTCTTAAAAGACTTGTGTAAAAAAATGAGAGATTGTATATTGCGTCAACTACTTGTTTTAAGTTGAAATGAATGACAATTTGTCGGGTGACTGTTTATATGTGTTATAGAAATAGTAAACAAATTGCAATCGACTGATAGCGTCAGGGAGGAATTTTGAGAATGAAACCATGGTTAAGCATCTTCTTGTCTACTGTCTTGGTTACGGGTCCAGCTCAGGCGCAATTTGCCGAAGGTCAAACGGTTCTACATGGAGCCATTGGCCCAGCCTTTTCATATATGATTTCGTTAGAGTTGGATCAGACCGCATTTGATCTGTTGAGTAATTTTACTGCTGACTTTGATATATCAGATGCTGCTGAGGTAACGGGTATCAATAGTAATGGGATGGTCGTAACTGGGTTTGAAGGCTTTGGTGAAGTTACTCCTCACTGGACCATCGGTATGTATGCCGGGCAAGGTGAATACATTGCCTCTGCTCAGGATGCTGCAGATGTTGACTATACTGTAAATTTTGTGTTAAGTAGTGTCGGTATCACAGCTGAGTTCAATACCCACTCCCGGTCACGCCTCAAATTGTTGGGTGGTACTTTGTTCGGGCTTGGCCAGGCTTCGCTAGTTGCCAGCTCATCACCTGGAAACGAAAGTTGGGATGAAATTATTGCGGGCAGTGCCCCGAGAAAAGCATTTGAATTGTCAGCCTGGACGCCCGTTATCCAACCCTATCTGGGAATGCGTTTTGATATTGCACGGTCCATGGGATTTAAAACCATTGCGGGCTGGAATGAACAGGTTGCTACTGCCGGTAGTTGGAAACTCTACCACAATAAAACGATTCCGGATTCAAAAGAAGTGGCTTTAAGGGCACTCTTCTTCCGCTTCCAGCTCTACGTTATCCTTTAAGCGACCTATGGGAACGCTTAGCCCCTCAGCGCGTTCGTCATAGATTCGATCCTCCAAAACGTTATTGAATTGTGTATTATTATAGCATAAGGCACAAATGGGTGCTTTCATCAATTCAATGTCGCCGTTATTTTATACGCCGTGATTAAAAACAGGAACCTTGGAAGGAAACAAGGATTAGCATAAAGTTATGAAGATTTTAAAACACATTACCGTTGTCTCTCTCGTGCTGCTTGGCGTGTTTGCGCTAAGCCCCTCAGGACAGGCATTGTTTGCCCAGGGTAGCGATTTTTACGATAAATGGCGAGACTTCCAGGACATGGTTAAAATTATCAACACCAATTATGTTGAAGATGTTGACTGGGACAAAACCATGATTGGTGCCCAAAATGGTCTCATGGAAGCACTTGACCCTCATTCAACTTATATCGGTGCTGATCGTATGGATCAGATTAACGAAAGTTTTCGAGGCAACTTTGAGGGAATCGGTATCGAGTTTGATATTATCGATGACTATATCACGGTTATTACGCCCATCGTTGGATCTCCTTCAGATGGATTGCTTCATCCCGGAGATCAAATTGTCAAAATTGATGCAGCCTCGGCCTATAAAATTACCAGGGATGGTGTTTTCGAAAAGTTGCGAGGTCCAAAAGGCTCAAAAGTTGATCTTGAAATTGCTCGTCTGGGTGAGACTGAACTCATTCCAGTTACCATCTACCGCGACAAGATTCCCATCTATAGTGTTCTGGCAAAATTCGTCATGGATGATGGCACAGGCTATATATTATTAAATCGCTTCTCGTCAACGACTTCAAATGAAGTAATCACAGCAATCACAGAATTACAAGATCAGGGCATGGAACGTCTGATTATTGATTTAAGAAACAATAGTGGTGGCTATATGGATGAGGTTATCAAGATAGTTGACCACATCCTGCCTGGCGGTGAGAAAATTCTTTCCACTAAAGGCCGTCTGAAAAACGCTAATGAAGAAATGTATTCCAAACATAAGCCAACATTTTATAAACAGCCCATTATTGCTATAATTAATCGCGGTTCAGCATCTGCCAGTGAGATTCTGGCAGGCGCCTTGCAGGACCTGGATCGTGGAATGGTGGTAGGGGAGACCAGTTTTGGTAAAGGTCTGGTCCAGCGTCAATATCCTCTCCGAGATGGCTCAGCCGTACGTGTCACCGTTGCGCGTTACTACACTCCCAGCGGTCGCTTGATTCAGCGTGAATATGAAAATGGTGAGTCCCAGGATTACTACGCAGAGCTCTATGATAAAGATTATGGGAAAGACACGACCGATCATAAAGATAAACCAACCTTTCAAACAAAAACGGGTCGCACGGTATTTGGTGGAGGTGGTATCACACCCGACATCTCTCTAAAGGATCCAACCACAATTTCCCGCGACCTGGCCAAGGTCAGACGCCATGACATTCGGTTTTTCTTCAAGATCGCATCTGACTATGCGGCTGCCCACCCTGAGTTAGGTAAAGATTGGGACAAATTTTTTAAGAGTTATACAGTGGAAGAGTCGCTCATGAATGAAGTTTATGAGAAGATCCTTGCCATTGAAGAACTCGAGCTTGATGAGGAAAAAATCCGCGAGGATGATGAAACAATACGCTATTATATTAAGAGTGAACTTGCAGCAAAACTCTGGGGACGTAACGAGCAATATCAAGTGAGGACAGAAATGGATAATCAGATCCAGGAAGCACGTCAGCACTTTAAAGAAGCTCGTGAAATTGCAGAGGCTGCAGATTATTTATAAAGAGAGCTCAGATTGTCTAGAAACTCTAGGACTGAGTGGAAATTTGATTGACTTTAGATACGTATCAAACTATGATTATGCGCTTGGTCAAATCAAGTTGAAAATTATACAGGATTAGGAGGTAATACCGGATGGTTGCGTGGTTTTATAACGGTGGGCCCTTTATGTGGCCAATTCTCATGGTTTTTGTTTTTGGACTCATTTTTGTTGTTGAGCGCGGTATCAGCTTGATGAAAACAACGATGCAGACAAAGACTTTCTTGAAACAAATTGATGTTACATTAAAAGAACAGGGTGTTGAGGCAGCTATGGAAGTTTGTCGATCAACTCCAGGTTCAGTACCTCTGATTTATCTTGCTGGTCTTTCCAGGGCCGATCGTGGTACCCTTGCTGTCGAGAAAGCTATTGAAAGTGCTGGGTCAATCGAGATGTCATTCCTTGAGAATAACATGATCTGGTTGTCTACGGTTGTATCACTAGCACCTATGCTTGGATTTACCGGAACGGTTTTCGGTATGGTTCAGGCTTTTGACTCAATTGCAGCTGCAAATGATATTCAGCCAGCTCTCGTAGCTGTTGGTATCTCCATGGCATTGTTGACAACCCTCTTTGGTTTGGTTGTAGCTATGATCATTCAGTTTGCTCAGAATGTTTTCACATTCATGATTGATAAATTGATCATCAAAATGGAAGAATCTTCCCTCGACCTTATCGACACTATTGAAGGCCTGGAGAAGAAATAATAACACCATAACCGGGGTTAGCTGATACTATGCTATTAAAGAAAAAAAGAAAAAACAGTGGTGGTGAAATACCCACAGCATCCCTCCCGGATATTGTGTTTATGCTGCTGCTCTTTTTCCTGGTGACCACGACCATTGACATGGATAAAGGTCTGGGTATGGTGCTTCCAGAAAAGGGCAATACAACAGAAGTGAATCCCAAAAACATCACAAATATTTTGGTAAATGCTTCTGGTAAGATCGCAGTAAGCCACGAGGGAGACATCCAAGTTATCGATGTTCGCGAATTGAAGCATTTTGCTAAAAGATCGCTGACAACCAATGACAAGATGATTTTTTCTGTCAAAACGGACGCACGCAGCAAATACAAAGATTACATCGAGGTGATTGACCAGCTAAAGCAGGCCAGTGCCACACGTATTTCTATTGCTGACCCGGAGAGTTAGATCATGCGTTTAAAAAGAAAAATGAAAACTGAAGCCGGGATTCCAACATCCTCGCTCCCTGATATCATCTTCATGTTATTGATTTTCTTCATGGTGGTTACGGTTTTGCGTGAGTTTCAGGGTCTCAAACTGATTCTCCCTGAAGCCAAAAAAATCGCTAAACTGGAGGGTAACAAGCACATTTCCCACATCTGGGCAACTGCTGAAGGTACCATTTCCATTGATGATCAGATCGTCGACATTGGTAAGATTCGTACCATTATGTATGAAAAGATTCTTGCTGATCCTCAGTTGATATCCTCTTTGAAAGCTGATAGACAGACTGAGATGGAGATCATTACCGACATCCACCAAGAGCTTCGAGAAGCAAATGCGTTAAAGCTTAACTATTCAGCAAAACCGAGGGAGTAGGATTATGCTAGAACAACAATATCCGCATATCTCGGTCAAGCTGCAGCATCGCAAGTATCTCGAAATTGGTGCTATCGTTGTGCTCTTGCTATTTACCATGGTACTCTACGCGATTCCTAAGTTTGAGACAGAAGAGCTTGAATCGGTTGCCTATGTGGCTCCAATTGAGAACATTGAGATTCCACCAGAAACTCAACAGTTTGACAAGCCACCACCACCTGCCCGACCCTCAATTCCAATTGAATCTGAAGATGATGAAATCGATGAAGATTTTACCATTGAAGAAACAGATCTTGAAGACTTTGAGATTTTGGATGAACCACCACCACCACCTGAAAGCAATGTGATCTTTATCGCCTATGATGAACCACCAGAGCCAATGGGTGGCTATGCAGCCATTCAGAAGGCTGTTGTGTATCCTGAAATTGCCCGTGAAGCGGGTATCGAAGGAACGGTCATTGTTCAGGCCACTATTGGTAAAGATGGTCGCGTAAAAGAAACCATTATTCTAAAAGGTATTCCCAAGACGGGTCTGGATGAAGCTGCCATGGATGCTATTAAAACCATCAAATGGAAACCAGCCTATCAGCGTGATAAACCGGTAACGGTTAGAATTTCTGTACCTGTGGTATTCCGTCTTAAAAACGGCTAAAAACCGATATCCTAGTTTTACCCAAAGACCGGATTAACACTCCGGTCTTTTTTTACCCCAAAAATCTATTTTCTGAATACTCCTCAAGCGGTCGTTGTAGAGTCCTCAGACTGCACTCAGTGTATAATCTACCGAAGTGCTCAGGACGGACTACACAAATACGGTGATCTCCAATTCTAGTAAATCGCGAAAAATGCTCTTCAATAATTCTCCAGATTAAGCCTTGATTACCATCGAAATCCAGCATTATATTACCGACGGGTCGAATAATCGACTCGCGGTTCGAAAGATATGTGAAACTTCTTAACTAAGGGTGCTTGAGGGACCTGGAGCGACATAAGGCTAACGTTAACTATCTGGAGGCGAACTATGATAACACAGTATCCATGGATATCCGTAAAGAATCAAGAGCGCAAGCACATTGAAATTGGAGCAATGGTCACACTCCTGGCAGCTATTATTTCTTTTTATAGCGTCCCAGATTTTGCTGCTAGAGTGATCATTGAAAAACCTTATGTGCCACCCCCAGTAGAAGTGCTCTCCATTCCGGCAACCATTCAACCACCTGAAGTTTTAACCCCTCAACGACCAACCCTTCCAGTTGAGTCTGAAAATGAGGATATTGATGATGCCATGGACGATATTCTGGTTGGTATAAAGATATTTGATGATATAGTTCCACCACCACCGCAGAGAGATCCCACTGTTCCATTTTACGCAATCGAAGTAAAACCTGCACCCATTGGCGGATTGCAAGCTATCATTAACAATGCGATTTATCCACCGATCGCCATTGAAGCGCGTCAGGAGGGCAAGGTGGTCGTGGATGCCTTGATCGGAATTGATGGTATCGTCAAAGAAGTTAGGGTTTTGAAGGGAATGCCAGGCACCGGACTTGATGATGCGGCCATGGCAGCTGTACTAAAAACACCATTTAGCCCAGCCTATCAGAGGGATAAACCGGTGCAAGTGAGAATGGCGATCCCCGTTGATTTTCGCTTGAGGTAGAACTGAGCTGATAGTTTGAACAAAGAAGCCGTCGGCAAGTTCGGCGGCTTCTTTTGTGAGTGTGGGTACTTCAAAACATAGTATTATTGTGCTTTGACTCCATCGGAACTACTTGCATTACATCCCAGTGCTCAACAATTTTTCCATCCTGATTGAGCCTGAATATATCTATTGTGGCATAATCGTTGTCATCCGGCCATTTCTGGCGACAGTGGACCACGACCATATCCCTTTCAGCAACAACCCTCTCAAAGAAGATTTGTTTGTCTGGCCATTCCCTTGCCATTTTTTCAAAGTATTCGATAAAGGCAGCAGGCCCATCCGCAACCAGTGGATTGTGCTGAATATATTCCTTACCGACATATCTTCTGACAGCTTCCGCAGGATTTCCATCATTAAAGGTCATTGCATAAAAAGCCAGGACATTCTGTTTATTCAGTTCAATTTTATTTTCCATTATAGACTCCTCATCCAGATTGAAGGGAAGCTATTACAGAGGCAAATTTAATCAAGGCATTCATTACTTTGGATATAGACAAGCTGGTACAGGCAAACAGGTTTTTTAAAAGCCGGGAATGTCTGCCTTCTCATGATGGAGAGGGATACCATTATCATAATCAACCCTCTGAGGTTCAGCCTGCATCAATCCAGGAAATTGCTTATATAGACTCATGGCAAACAGATGGTCCAGATGCTCATTACTCTCGGGACTCCAGCCCATGACCCGTTCCCATATTTCAGCTGATTCCATACAAAAATAAATAAAGAGATCATCACCACCATAATAGCGCAATGAATTATATACGGTTCGGTACATTTCCAGACGCAAGGGCTTGGGATAACGCATCTTGCCATCCATACCGCGGATCAATTCTGCGAACATGATTTTGGATTTAGGGAACTTCTCCAGAACCTTATCCTTCATTTCTGGGGGGAAACGCAAGGATCCAATGGAAATCCAAGCCACATTTTTTGGATCAACAACCTCGAATAATTGACGGATCAAATCAGGATAACTCAGCTTCCATTCCTCGTGAAAGAGTAGAGGGTCAAAATGGAAACCAATCTTATAACCCTTTTCCTGAACCAGACGCATGGCTTCAAGACGCTCGTTTAACGAAGCTGCCTTGTGTTCTTCAGCATCTATGATTACCTGAGGGTTTACCGACCAGGAGATGACCGTATGACCTTTATGATCCAGATCGAGTAAGTTTTCTATACGATTGGACTTGGTCTTCAGTTCAAGTAGCACATTGGGCAAATCAGCAAAATATTCAACCACATCTCTGGAGTATTCAGAGGAGGAGTCGAATGCCAGACTGTCCGACAATTCACCAGTTCCGATACGAAAAAAGCGTTTGGGTTGTGTGGCTATCTTGTCCTTCACCTCAGTCAAGAGTTTCTCAGTATTGGCATAAACTGTGGTCACAGGATTATTCAAATAGAATTGAAGAATGCAGTAAGTACAATCAATGGGACAATTGCTGGTCTGATTGATTACATGATAGTTACAGCAACGGTAAGTTCGGTCAGTTCCAGGACACTGTTTAACAGTATGACCCTGTTTTTCGGTAAGCAGGATATCCCTTTTGGCCGGCGTGGATTCCTGTTTGAACATGGTTTCTTTATCGGTTTCGGTAATTTCCCGTTGGATAACTTTGGCCTGGGGATTGTGCTTTATATAGCGCTGGACTAATTCCTGATCAGCAACTTTCCGATCAACAATGATCCGAGTAATTTTCGGTTCTTTCATAAGACCTTATATATGTTTGAAGATGTTTTTGAATGCAGGTGATTTCAGCTTTTCCAGAGATTGCTCCAGATCTTCTTCGTCTTTGGCATGAAAAGCAATCTGAACACCTTGTTGCTCAAAATAGGGATCCCACTTGATCTTCATGGAATCAGGTAACAGAGCAGCTTCCAGCGTTTTGCTAAGATCAACACCGGCCTGATTTAGAGAAGGGAAACGTGCCTGGTTGATTTTTTCTCGAATTTCCATGACTGCCAGACGATTATCCTCATAGGCAGTATCTGCCATTTCCCAGAGACCCATTTCCTGGGCTTTGGTTTTGAAATCAACTTCGTCGTTTTTACTCATTTCCCAGACATTTTGAATAATCTCAGCCGACATATTGATGCCAATTTTTAGGTTGGCAATAAAACGTTCGACCCATTCAAGATGACCTTCAGCCCGTTGAAAAATGAGGGCTCGTTTGAGACTTAAATCCTTATCAACAATGAATGACTGCAGAGAAGTGGGCAATTTCAGGAGAAATAATACCTGATCAATGAGTTTCTCACGAGGTGCCAGCTCCAGAGCAGGTAAAATCTGCTCTGCCAGCATGGGACGGGGAACACCCAAATCAATAGCTGCCCGGGTTAAAAAAGCCTTATCCATAAGATTCATGGGGCTGTAATATTCGATGATTAGTTGTATCAATTCCAGGGTGCTTTCAGTATCCTGTATTAGATAGACCGGTACAGTAGGTTCACCCGCCTCCTGAGCTGCCAGAAAGCGGTGGGTATCACCGACAATTTTTATGCACGAGGGAGATTGATATGCCAGGATGGGTCTGGATAAGCTCCCCTGTCCTGAATCACTCCTCTGATAGGGTAGTGTAGCAAAGCTTGAATGTATGGTGGGACCGACGGTTGTCAGTTCTTTAACGGTTATTTTCATACTAGTCAATATGTCTTGGTTTCAATCAAATCAAACAAGATTCAGACTTCATCTACTTACAACTAAGTAAACGAGAGTTACTAGCTTATTGATAATGGAGCCGGCCCTCTTTAGCACGACGTGTTAAAAAAAAGAAGTTCGTATTGTTCGTGCTATTCGATGTAAAAATACAAAGTTTTCATTTCCCCGGCTAGTCCTAGCTAGTGCTAAATGCTTATGACTCAGCTTTTTTGCGAGCCAGGGAGAGTCCACCAAAACCACTGATAACAGCCATGTAAAACCCGAAATCATACCACCAACCCGTATTGTTGGGGTCGTAGACCCGGGTATGATCATTAAAAAAGCCGAAAATCAAGGAAAATGGTGCGACCCAGCCATGCCAGACGCCCTTGAAAAAACCAGAAGGGGTTTGCCCCATATTTTGTTCTGGATTTGGCATGCAGGATGTAAAAGCAATCAAAACTAACAACATGATGACAGCTAAACTTATGGTTTTGTAAACCTTCATAGTGAACTCCTTATTTATAAGGTCTCGAACAACCCTTTGGCTTTATTCTTACGCACGTTATCATAGTTAAAATATTGACCATTCATGGCAAGGTAAATCCCATGCCCCAGAGTTTGAACGTAGGCCAGAGCGGCACCCATATTGAACAAGCCATCCGAACTACCAAATACGATGGGAATCATGGCACCTGTGAGAATAATGGTTTTATCTTTGATATGTTCTGCCAGGTAATGAGCAGTATCGACCATGGTGTCTGTTCCATGGGTTATGACAATACGATCTGTGGTACTCTTCTGGCAGTGGGTCAAGATGATCTCCCGATCCTGCTCAGTCATTTCCAGACTATCGATCATCATCAGGCTACGAATGTTAACGTTGAGCTGTGAGCGGCCCTGTTCCAGCATTTGCTTGAGGTGGGTGTCTCTGAAATATAAGTCACCATTCAGCTCGTTGTATTCCTTATCAAAGGTGCCCCCGGTGATAAAAATCTGAATTTGCATCTCGTGTTATCTCCTGAACTATAATTTATCTCTGCCTCCCCGGCTTTGGGAAAAGCGATGTGCTGAGAAAGTACATGCGAGGTGTGGAACGATTAACAAAAAAAGAGCATGATTAAGTGATAAAAATGCTTAGAATAAGCTTCGATTGATCAAAGCTGCCAAATTAGCCTGGAGATTTTGACTGGCTGTCTACATGCGCAGCCCATGGACGCACTCAGGGTTCGGACTGAATATCGTACGGTAGCAACTAGAAGGAGTTTTCATGCTGGAAAAAACTGGCCGAAGGTGGTTGCGTGTCATCCATATTGTCTTTATCGCCTTTCTCATGGGTGGACTGGCTTCAATACTGGTGATAAATCACCTCGCCGATCTGGATACACATCAACTTTTTATCGCAAATTATTCCATATATTCATTGTTTAATATTATAGTTACCTTTTCATTTTATGGAGTAGTGACCACGGGACTGGTATACTCTGTGTTCACCCATTGGGGATTGACCAAACACTGGTGGATTATTGGAAAGTGGAGTGGAACCGTAGTACTATTCACCCTTGTGTGGATTTGGTTGGGGCCCGCCATCAATGGCATGGTCGCGCTTTCTGATATTGGTCTCAGGGAACCAGCTGTGCCCCACAGTTATACGGAGTATCACAATACTTTGACACCAGTAATTACCGTAGCATTGCTGGTCATGTTCACATTGATAGCCATCACTATTTTCAGACCCTGGGGTCAGAGAACCCAGAAATATGAGATGCAACGGGGCATGGTGCTAACCCTGACTGGCATTGGAGTTGTTTTAGGTGTGGGATTGGGACTCATGGGATATTATGACCTGGAATCCTACCGCAATATGTCCATCAGTAGTCCAGATTTGACTAAGGTACCAGACGGTATTCATCGTGGCTCGGTAAAATATTCTAGTTTCGAATATACAGTGGCTGTGAAGGTAAATCAGTCTAGAATTATGGGTGTTGGAATAGTTCAGAATCGGGATAGTGATTATGCCCGCTTTGCTGAGGGAATTATTCCGCGTGTGCTTAAAAAACAAAGTCCCAATGTTGATGGAATCACTGGGGCCACAACCACCAGTAAATGTTTGATGAAGGCGATTGAGATTGCCCTGGAAGGAGCAAAATGAATGTAGATAAACGAGTCATCCGCAAATTTGAGAAAAAAACCTGGAGCGAAGTGAAATCCAAAAATTCATGGCAGGTTTTCCGCATTATGGCTGAATTTGTAGAAGGTTTTGATGCGCTCACCCAGGTGGGTCCTTCTGTAACAGTTTTTGGATCAGCACGCACGAAGCCGGATGATCACTACTATGAAATTGCCTATCAACTGGGAAAGTTTTTAGCTGAGGAAGGTCTCAGTGTCATCACCGGCGGCGGTCCTGGTATCATGGAGGCCACTAACAAAGGCGCCAAGGAGGTTGGCGGTGCCTCGGCAGGTGTTGGTATCGAGTTGCCCTTTGAGGCCTCTAATAACGCCTATATTGACTCTGATAAGAACATCACTTTTCGCTATTTCTTTGTCAGGAAACTAATGTTCCTCAAATATTCCCAGGCCTTTGTGGCCTTCCCAGGTGGTTTAGGTACACTGGATGAACTATTTGAAGCCTTGACACTCTCACAAACGGGCAAGACTCCAAAGTTTCCCATTCTCCTGGTAGGCAGTGATTATTGGTCAGGACTGGTAGATTGGCTCAGGGATAAAGCCATGGCGGAGGGAAATATTAATGCCGATGATCTCGAGCTCTTTCGTGTGGTAGATACTGCCGAAGAAGCCATGGATTCCATCACGCGCTTTTTCAAAAAATTCCGCAAAGAGATGGTACCGAATTTCTAAAGACAATGAGCTGATCACGAAGTGTCCAGAATTTGGTTACTCCCGCCGATTCCGCATGCCACAATATCTTAAGGTGGCTGGAACTTTTATCCGGATGGTTAGTTCGAATAAAAATCAATTATAATAAACCATTTAAGGAAACTACATGAAACGATCAAATACCGTAATCATATCACTTGTCACTCTCACCCTATTAATGGGCTGTAGTGATGATCATGCAAAAACAGAGAGTCATGATGCTCACCATAAAACCACTGGCCATGAAGCCAGTCCAACAGGTCTGGTTCTGAATGATGGTAAAAAGTGGGAAATGGATGAACACACTCGGGGTAGTTTTGCAAAAATGGCAGATTCATTTTTGAATGCAGATCACGCATCAATGGAAGCTACAGGGTTAAAAACTGTGGGAAATGATCTTCAATCAGAGCTTGATGTCCTGATCCAGGGATGCACAATGACAGGGGAAGCTCACAATCAACTTCACGTTTATCTGACTGGCTATATCCCTGCAGTTAAAGCGCTTTCAGAAAAAGGTGATCTGGAATCTGCAAAACAGGTCAAACACTATCTAGAGATTTATGACGACTACCTCGAGTAGTTAGCCCCCTACACACTTTTTATTAAGGATGCAACCTGGAGAAAAGGATTTGCACCCTCCTCAGTAGCCACCCCTGGTTAATCCCTCATATCTTATTCCCAACAGTTTTCAGAAACATAACAGGAGGGAAAGATGAAAAAGATGATGTTACTGGCAATGGTTTTGATGGTTTTCATTTCTGGAGCTATTGCTCAAGAAGTTAATGGAGATTTATCCATAATTAACGGTGTGAAAGTTTATCGGGTTTGGGGGGATCACTATGAAAGAGGTTACGCTCAAGGGTATCTCATGTCAGATGAAGTTCTGGCAGGTTTTGATAATATGATGCTGGATTTTTTCTTTACCTATTTCTCTCGTGATTATGAACTGGCAAGACAGTTCTTCATCGATAATTTCATTATTGAGGAAAAGTATACTCAGGAAGCCCAGGGTATAATTGATGGAATATTGGCCTCTGGAGGCTCATTGTTTAGTGAAAACCTGGAGCGTGATATAGATATAAATGATATTTTAGCCTATGCGGCAACCGCAGACCTGGTAGCTACACCATCTGCAAGTGGTTCACCAGCAGGAAGCAGCAATTTCTGCTCTACATTGAGTAGCTGGGGGGCGGCAACAACGGAAGACACTGAATTAAATGGTGGGATGGTAGTCCTCCGAAATTTGGATTTGCCTCTGCAGAACATCTACTCTCATGAGTTATACAATCTAACCATTCATTACCCTGAAGAAGAGGGAGAGTTGAAATGGGTGCAGGTTTCATTTGTACCAGGATTTATTTCTGCCACTTCGGCGATCAATGAGAAGGGCTTCGCAGTCTTTTCCAATCAGGGTAATATTTTTACAAGTTCCAATCTAAACAATTTGTATCCAACACAACTTGCTCTTCGGAACTGTGTTGAGATTGAAGATGGGAATGGCGATGATGACTACAACTTACTGGATTTTGAGTGGGAGAGAGATCAACACAATTACTTATATGCCTCCATTTCTACCTGCGTTTCACCAGATTCAGCAATTGTTCTTGAACAAAATAACTCAGGACATGCTCGACGAAGTGTCTCAGACAATACCACGATCAGTGGAAGCAATTTAGCTGCTACCAATCACTTCCGAGAGCTCGCTTCACCAACAGCCTGTGCTCGGTATTCAAATATTGCAGATTCCCTCAATGCAAATGGTAGAATGAGTGTTGAGCGCAGCTGGAATTTGATGAGAGATGCAGCAGGAAATGCAACATCGATTCAGACCATGCAGTTCAGCCCCGCTACCCGTACCCTTAGCTATGCACACATTCAAGAAGATGGAGGACCGTCACATCTGAATGAACCTTCAGTGTTCAATCTGGATTATCTCCTTTCACAAACTCCCGTCGCGACGTCTCTGTCTGTAATTGTTAACGATACTGAGCTACTGGCTGAAACACAGATTTCCAATCCCCTTGACAATCAGATTGAAGTGCTGGGATTGATAAAAGATTCCGATGAAGTTGTTGTGGCTTCAAGCCTGATGTTCGATGACGGCCAGCACAATGACGGGGCTGCCGATGATAGGGTCTTTGGTACTTCATTCGAGCTTGATTATCCTGATGGTGAGTATATACTTGAGGTAACAACAACTAATTTAGACTCCAATTACACCCACTATGCCCAGACAGAATTTGTTGTAGAAGCAATTCTGGTTTATGTACCCGATGATTATGCCAGCATACAGGAAGCTCTCAATGCAGTCAACTCTGGAGATACAATTCTAGTTGCAGCTGGAACCTATGTTGAGAACATCAATTTTATGGGCAAAGATGTGGTAGTGATGTCTGCTGATGGTCCTGAAGTAACCATTATTGATGGAAATCAAAATGGAAGTGTTGTAAGTATATCAAGTGGTGAAACCGAAGCCGCAGTTCTAGATGGCTTCACCATCACAAATGGTAATGGCACACTGTATGATGGAAGTATTTATGGAGGAGGTGTTTTTATCCTGGATAACAGCTCCCCAAGCTTGAAAAACCTGATTGTCAGCGGAAACTCAATACCTGATGACGAGATGAATGGTGGAGGGGGAATTGGCATCATATACAATTCTCACCCTAAACTCAGGAATATAGTTATCACAAACAATCAGTCCGGATTTGCAGGTGGTGGTCTCTCTATTAGTTTTAACTCAAATCCAGTACTTGAATCGGTTACCATCCATGACAATTCCTCAGCAATATATGGTGGTGGCGTGATGCTCTTTGATCACTGTGCCCCGCTGTTTAACCAGGTGACAGTCGTCAATAACGATTGTGATACTGAAGCAGGTGGAGTTCAGATGGTCCACGCTTGTACCCCCGTGATTATTAACTCTGTAATCTGGGGCAATAGTAATTGGCAGGTTGCCCAGGGTGGTGTAGTTGACTATTTGTCAGATACCACCTATGTCGCCTATTCAAACATTCAAGGTGGGCCAGGTGATGCCTGGGCAGGGATCGGTCGATTGAACTGGCTGGAAGGAAACCTGGATAGTGATCCCTTATTCAGTGACTCCGATGAAGGTGATTTCTCATTACTCGCAACATCACCTTGTATTGATGCCGGAATCGCTACGTTTGATCTTGATGGTGTTACCATTATTAATATGGTAGCTGAGAGATATTTAAATGAAGCGCCGGATATGGGAGCATGGGAATATGATGGACCTGTTTCCATCACAGGCAAAAACTCCAGGCCTGAAAATTTCTCTCTGAATCAGAATTTTCCCAACCCATTTAACCCCAGTACAACCATCAGGTATGAGCTACCGCAACAGTCAGATGTGCAGATCATCGTGTATGATATCTTGGGTCAGGCGGTGGCTACTCTGGTTTCCGGTAACCAGTCACCTGGATATCATTCGGTACAATGGAATAGTAAGAATGATCAGGGACAACCTGTTAGTGCAGGTCTGTACCTCTATTCAATTCGAGCTGGAGAATTTTCGAAAACCAGAAAAATGTTGCTAGTGAAGTAAAGCTTGGGGGGCAGACAAAACGGTTTTCGGGTGATTCAGTTCAATCTGGTTGCTCGAGACCGTTTTATTCTGAGGGCTTCGACACTTCGATAAACTCGGTAAAGGCAGCCTCAGCCTGCGGAGGTTGAGCTTGTCGAAACCTGCTGAGTACCCCGTGTGGATAAGGACATTTCGTCCCTCGACTCCGCTCGGGATGACACAAGCTCAATGTCCAGAAGTTTTAGGACCCAAAACTGCTATCGGTAGCGGGAATCAGAAATCCTTCATAGAACTGGTAACGAATTGAAAATGTATAGATTTTGTAAAGGCGGGTGCACTGAGACTTGGATTAACTTCCAGCAGTTCAGAACTCCCAAAAGGAGATGAAATTATGAAAAGTAAACAATTACGATCATCATTGCTTATAGTAGTCGTGTCCTCGCTCATGTTTGGCTGCCCCTGGCTTGAAAGTGTGGATCAACCAACTATTGTGAGTACAGATTCAAGCTTCACATCGACGCTTCGAATAACCATGGGCGATGCAGTTGATTATAATGGATTGGCACACATGGCGATCCAGCTTCCGGATGGTTGGATGGTTACAGACTCTATCCCTTATACAGGTTGCACAGAAGGGATATTTGTCCTCGATTCCTTTATCACCGACACGGTTAGCGCACGCTGGCCTGCGGAACCAGGTTATTATTGGTGGGGTGGAATAGCAACCGATACCATGGTTTGTGTCTACGAGAATCCAATAGAAATTAGGCCTCATTTCCAAACCAGCATGACTGGTGGTGAATACACCATTGATTATCGGTTAGGTGATAACAACTCTTATCAAGCGGGGTCAGGCTTTCTAGCTCTGCGTGACTCAACTCATATTTTTTCTATGCCCCAGGCTGACTTGTATGGAGATATTTATGTCAACCCTGAAGGCTCATGGGGTGGTGAGGGTACTATTGATGATCCGCTGAAAACAATTTCGGAAGCATTGTTCAGACTCGTCGCAGATAGCATCAATCCTGGATCCATTTATCTGGCAAATGGTGATTATTTGCCTGAATATGGTGGAGAAAGATTCCCCCTATCCCTCAAGAGTTATACTTCTATTGTGGGTGAGTCTGAAGCTGGCGTCATCCTGGATGCCGATGGAATTGACCGCGTCTTTGAAATATATAGTTTACAAGACGTGTCGCTTGGGAACCTGACTATCACTGGGGGACAGGCCACAGACGGCGGGGGCATTTCATGCAGTTTTTCTGATATCATATTGAGTAATGTGACCTTTAGCGAGAACCAGGCAAATGGCAGAGGGGGAGGATTCTTTTGCCAGAACTCTAATCCACAGCTCACGAATGTCACCTTCTCAAACAATTCTGCATATTGGGGAGGCGGAATATATAGCGTTAATTCAGATCCTGGGTTAACAGAAGTGAACATCCTTGAAAATTCGGCCGATTATGGGGGGGGCATATACCTGGCTAACTCAAGCCCTGCTTTAACCGAGGTAAACCTATCTGAAAACGATGCTTCTCAAGATGGTGGCGGTCTGTTCTGTAGCAACGCCAACCCCACTTTGAATAGCTTGACACTATCTGAAAATGTTGCCCGAAGGGGTGGTGGAGCATATTGCACCAACTCTGATCCAATATTCCTGGATGTCAGCTTCCTGAACAATCAGGGATTTGTAGATGGTGGTGGAATTTTTATTGAATCCTCTGAGATCGACATAAATGAGATGGTCTTAAGAAACAATTTTTCTGGAACGGGTGGAGGGATGTATATAAGCAATTCAAACCTGTCAATGTCCAATGTGACAATCTCACAAAATACAGCAGGTGTGGGTGGTGGATTCTACTGTGATGATAGCTCCAGCGTTGTCTTTTCACTCGAGAGCCGATGCAATATATATTCGAATATAAATGAAGGTTATGGTGGGGGTCAGGAAATCGTTTCCTATAGTCAAATGAATGTAGTTCTGGACACCTGCACTGTGATGCTACCCACTGCCTATCATGCTTCACCTCGAGCAAATTTCACATTTGACATACTCTCTGGATTATATGAACAGATAGATTCAGATATTTATATAGCGGTGGATGGCGATGATGCTAATGATGGTGAGTCCCAGGACACACCCCTAAAGACCCTTCAACACGCCATGGAGGTGATTTTAGCAGACAGTGTACATCCAAGGATGATCTACCTTGCAGATGGTCTCTACTCACCTCAATCAACAGGGGAGCGCTTCCCAATTAACATTGTGGACCATGTCTCCTTGTTGGGGCAGTCTACTGAAGGTGTCGTCCTGGATGCAACTGGTACAACTTATGAGTATTCCGGAGGGATTGGTTTCAAAGACGTGAATCATTCCACTCTTTCCAATTTGACCATCACTGGTACCCGAGGATACGAAAATCCAGCCATTAAATGCGATGCATCCAGCCCCAAGCTCCATAGGCTTCTCATATCGGACTACATGGATGGTGGAATACATTGTGATAATTCCAACCCAATAATTACACATGTTACTGTGGCTGCTGGTTTTGGTGGTGCAGTGGTCAGCGGTAATAATTCAAGTCCAGTCCTAATTAACTCCATTCTGTGGAACATTGGATCCGATGAGATCAATTTCTTTGGAACGGATTCAAGTTCCATCCTCATCGCGTATAGTAATATTCACCAGGGGGTATTTGGGGTGGGTCCAGGTGAAAATCATACAGTAATCTGGGCTGATGGGAATATTGATCTGAATCCTGTTTTTAATGCTTTTTACCAGGGTGACTTTTACCTCCAGGAAACCTCACCCTGTATTGATATGGGAACATCGCTGTTTATCTGGAATAATGATACACTTTTATACCTGGAGTCTGGAGAATACGTGTATGATGCCCCAGATATAGGGGTTTTTGAATCACCCTATGCAGTTGGGATTCACGACGAAAACCTGATGCCTGAGGAATTTGCTCTCCATCAGAACTTTCCGAACCCATTTAATCCAGCTACGTTGATTCGGTATGAACTGCCACAACGGGCTGATGTGAGTATTATTGTTTACGATATCATGGGACAGCAAATCGTTAGCCTGGTTTCTGAGAACCAGTCGGCTGGGTATCATTCAATCAAATGGAATGGCAAGGATAGACTAGGTCATCAAGCCAGCACCGGGATGTATCTGTATGTTATCCATGCAAGTGACTTCGCCCAGACCAGAAAGATGCTTTTACTGAAATAAGATATTGTAACTCCAGGCCGGGATTCGAATCCTGGCCTGGATGAAACCTCATCTATATGACGAGAATGATAGACATTTGGACCGGGCTCAATGTCCAGAAATTCGGAGGCTGAGGCTCTCGAGGCCTAAAATTGATGGGAGATATTTCCAGGTTGGGATTTGAATCCCAACCTGGTGTGTCATGAATATCATGATCTCGGGTCATACTTGGAGGGGGAGACTCCGAATTCTTTCTTGAAACTGGTAGCAAAATGGGCCGGATTCTGGAAACCAACCATATACGCAATCTCCGTCACATTACCGGTATGTTGCTCCAGTAGGCTGGCAGCTCTTTTTAAACGCTGAATTCGGATGAAATCCGTAGGGCTGAGATTGGTCAGGGCAGTCAACTTGCGAAAGAGCTGGGAGCGACTCAGATAGACCTGCTCACCGAGTTCTTTAACACCAAATTCCATATCAGCCATATTGCTTTCAATTTTATCCATTATGTTTCGCAGGAATTTCTCATCCATGGAGCTCACCGTGACCTCTTTTAGGTCTTGGGCTTGATCAAGCATAAAGCGCTCCCGTAAACGTTGTCGCTGACGTATCAGATTGGCAACTCGGATTCGTAATTCCCGGGTATTGAACGGTTTGAGTAAGTAGTCATCAGCACCGGTTTCCAGACCCTTGAATTTGGCTTCATCTGTGGATAGAGCTGTTAGCATGATGATGGGAATGTGGCACAATAGCGGATCTTGACGTGCATTTTCCAGGAAGGTAAAACCATCCATCTCCGGCATCATCACATCTGAAATAATTAGATCAGGGATGCTTTCTCGGGCCGTATCCAGACCAAGACGACCATTAACAGCTGTACTGATAGCATAAGCATCTGCCAGTTCCTCTGAAATAAATGCTCGCATATCAGCATTATCCTCAACAATCAGGATCTGAGGTAGCTCCTTGCCAGGTGTTAACTCAATTGTTTCCCCGGGACCAGCCTCAGAGATTTGAGGGGGCTCTTCCGCTTCAGCAATATGAGGATCAGTTCCAATATGGATTTCCTCAGCCTTGAAATGATCACGCCCCAGTAGAAAACTGCTGGTAAAGCATATGTATTCACCGGGATCGCTGTGTAATTGAATTTGACCATGATGAAGATCCAGTAGATCCTTCACCAGAGCCAGACCTACACCGGATCCTTCGATCTGGCCATCTGCGCTTTCAATACGTTGGAAATGATTAAAAATACGCTCCTGGTCTTTAGGTGATATTGGCTCCCCGCTGTTCTCAATCCTTAAATCGACAGTATCTTTTTTTTGAAGCACTGACAGGATCACATCACCGCCCGCCTTACAATACTTAAAGGCGTTGGAAAGCAGGTTATTGACGATCTTGTTCATCATTTCGCGATCATAGTAAAGGGGTAATTCACTTTCAGGGATACTGAGCTTGAAACTGATCCCCTTGCTGTCTGCCAGAGATTCATGAGCTGAATAGATCGTTCTGATGTGTTTGGAAAAATTGTGTTCAGATACTCTGAGCTGCATTTTACTGCTCTGAATCTTGGCCAGATCGAGGATTTGGGAAATCAGATTCTGCATACGCCTGGCATTCCGCAGGATCATCTGCAAACGATCCCTCGCTTTTGTAGATTTTGTCTCATCAACTAGTTTTTCCAGAGGACTCACAATCAGAGTCAAAGGGGTGCGGAATTCATGGGAGATGGAGGTAAAGAAGGACGTTTTCATGGCATCCAATTCGGTGGCAGCCTGAAGATCTGCATCAATCCGCACCACCTCGCCTTCCATAGAACGCATTCGAAGCGCCAGAGCCAGAGCAAAGGTCACCAGCATGAGAGCAGTTCCCCATTGATCTATAGTTCCCAGGAATGGACCTGAAATGAAGTTCATAGAGAGGGTGTGAAGTACGAGACCGGTAACATTAAAAATGTTTCCCAACAGGTATATGCCGGCCATGGGGACCTTTTTGATGGTCAGATGGATACCCACTCCCAGATAGGGAATTAACATTAAAGCAATCCCACCATTGACCATTTGCCAGCCCAGGATATGAATTTGAAAGTGATGAGGTAAAATGAAAAAGCGAAGGAGAAAGTCAGTCACAATAATGCCTACCAAAACGACTGTAGCCCATTTGAAAATACGATACCAACCAGGGGCTATTTTTTTGAGGTTCAGGAATACGATGACATAGAAGTAGAAAGCTATAACCCTAAGGGCAACTAAGATGTATTCACCAACTTCATAGGCTCCGGTTTTGGAGGAAGTTGAAGCAAGGAGCGTGGTAAATAGAAGGCCCTTTGTGTAAAGGTACCACATCAAAGCGGTCAGCGCCAACAGAGCCAGAGCAAAAAAGGCTGGCTCCCTGTAAATGGAGTAAAAAATGAACAAGAAAGCTGTAATGGCCACGATGATTCCCATGACGAAGGCAAAACTATTGTTCTCTCCGTTAACCACATCCTCTCTTTGTTGGAGATATTCATTATTTACCAGGTAGCCTGCCAGCGATCTACTGTAGCGCTTCCAGAAATCTGGAAAGGTCGAATGCCAGTAAAGTGTCTTGATCTCATGAGCATCCAGATGAACCAGGATGAGCAGTCTGTGTGGGTAGAGACTGTTGGGTAAGTATTTTTGTCCCTCAGTGTACGGAAGGTTTCTTCCACCAGCGTGAACTGTGAAATCATTCTCACCAACATCATCATACATCAATGTGTGGGTTGCGCCAGAATAAAACCATAAATCCACAGCCACTGAGTGGGTGTTCTGAATGATGACCTGATGCCAGTATTTCGAGATTCCAGGCGTTTCCCTCATGATCTCCCTGTGATAGGGGACAAATTGTGCTTGTTGTTCAGGCGTTGTTATTTGCTGTATACTCAGGATTCCTGAAGTGTCAGGTAGTACCGTTGATAAATCATGAAGATAGTAGAAGTTTTGGGCTTCAAGACCACCACCTACTTTAAGCGTGTCTGTTCCAGCCAGCAAGTGAACCGGTGAAAGCATGAGACCAAAGAGACCTAGAGATACCAGGAGACAAATTCTTCGCCAGGATTGAGTAATTAGATAAACCCTCAGTTTTTTAGACAATGAGATAAGATAGAAGAATATTCAGTGCTTATAAGAGATATTTATCCCTATTGACCAGAGAGATACTATTTACGTTTATGGATTATCTTTAATAATGCAGGTGTTGAAGCGAATCAGCTGAGTTTCTGCTTTAATTTGGTGACATACCAACGACTCATGACGTAGGGTTCATCGATGTCTTTCATATATACGCGATAAGAATTATCCCTGAAAGCTTGAACCCTGCATAACATTAGTCCTCCATCGGGGTTCAAGGTGGATCGAAAAGCATAGACATTTGAACCACTAGAAAGAGAATCATAGCAACGACCATCGTTTTGCAACAAACTTATTACTCCATCCTGTCAGCGAACACCATCCATGTCTCGGTAGATTTACTGACTAATTAGGGGACTTATTATTGATATCAATACTTGGATAGTTCGAACCTTATAAAGCTTAATAACAAATAAGAAATACAAGCGTTTACATGGCCCGTATATATGGTAAATATTATTGACATCGCCTCTATTCTTAAGCACTTTCCCAAGGATCGGGATTTCACCAAATTATTTAGCAATGTTTCCATAATTTCTTATGAATAGATCAACACGGAAACTCACAACAATTGTACTTACCGATATGGTCGGGTTGACAGCTATTTCTGCTGTAGATGAAGAAATAGGATATGGTCGGGTTGACAGCTATTTCTGCTGTAGATGAAGAAATAGCTCTTGATCTTATCCTGAAACAGCGTGAACTATTAAAACCAATTGCTGAGCATTTTGATGGCAAAGGGTTAAAGGAAATAGGGGGTGATTTGCTACTAAGTTTCTCAAACTCCATAAAAACTGTCAGATGTTCTATCCAACATTAGACCAAACATGACCGAATTCTCAAGAAAACTAGCGGCTATTGTTTTCACAGATATTGCTGGTTTCACCAAGCTGGCTGGATCTGATGAAACACATGCTGCAGAGCTCCTGCAAACACAACGTGATATTCTCAAGCCCATTGTCGCATCCAAGGATGGGAAATGGCTGAAAGAGATTGGCGATGGTGTTCTTCTGAGCTTCTCCAGTACCACATCAGCCTTGGATTGTGCCGTTCAAATTCAGAATGCAACCAAAGAAATACCTGACCTGAACCTACGTATCGGGATACATCAGGGCGAAGTGATAGAACAATATAATGACATCATTGGTGATGATGTAAATATCGCCTCCCGGCTGGAACCTTTCGCTGCAATTGGTGGAATTGTTGTTTCTGACAAAATCTATCGGGACCTGGTAAGCAATACCCGCTTCAGTTTCAAACTTATTGGACAACCAAAGCTCAAAGGTGTTGTCCACCCACTTATTCTTTACAGTGTCATTTCCCATGGCCTTCCTGATACAAATATCTCAGAAGTATCAGCCAAACTTGAAAAGGAATATAAAAACTGGAGTCGATACCTCATTCCAGCTGTGGTAATTTTATTGTGGATTGTTTATCAGAACTTTGTCCGTGTTAACGCCCCACCTTCTGTGGCAATACTTATGATGGAAAACATGGGTGATCCAGTTGATGAATTCTGGGCTCAAGGGATATCGGAAGACCTGATTATCAACGTAGCCAGTGCAGGTCTCATTAACGTTGCTTCCCTGAGAGATGTTAGAGATTTGACCAATATGGAACTCACCACCAAGGAGATTGGTCGGCGACTTAACTCCCGATATGTCCTCACAAGCAGCGTATTGAAACAGGTTAACTCTTTTGCTCTACGATGCCAATTACTGGATACAAGATCCGATAATATCCTGTTTTCTCTGAAATGGAGCGAACCACTGACCAATGTGGGATCGATCACATACACGCTTACAGAAAACATCTTGAAAAATTTAGATGTCAGCGCAGGGGTCAAATCTCCAAGTTATGATCATGTTGATCCCCTCGCTTATGAATATTATTTAAAGGGCAAATACACCTGGGATAAACGTCAGAACCAAGAAGACATGGAGATCGCGCGAGGCTTTTTGCAGCAGGCACTCGAAATTGATGAGCATTTTCTTCAAGCAAAACTGTTCCTGGGTCAAACTCACCGGGAATCTTACGATTTCGACAAAGCCAACCAACTGTTCGCTGAATGTATCGAATTGAGTAAGACTACTGGAGATGAACTAATCGGTGCGCGCGCCCAGAAGCAACTGGGTGATATGCACTTGGCTTTGGAAGAAACTGAGGAAGCCCTTAAATACTACCAAATTGCGCTAATGCAATCTCGAGACTTGGGTGATTTGAATAGTGAGGAACAGATTCTACGCAATATTGGTAACGCTTACTATATAAGTGGGGATAATGAGACAGCTTTAAAATTCTACACTGAGTCCCTTAGCTTGGCAAAAAAACTGGGACACAAGCGCAGTGAAGGTGAATCCTTGCATAGTTTTGGTAATATCTACGAGCAGACTGGTGAGTTGGAGCAGGCGCTGGATTCCTACGCGAGGTCCCTGGAGATATTCCGGGAGCTCGGTGAAAAGAATCGTGAATCCTACGCACTCCTGACGATGGGACTGGTCAATTCCGATAAAGGCAATTATACAGAGGCCATCGACTACCTGGCTCAGTCTCTGCAGATATCCAGCGAGTTAAATGACCATCATGTCAAGGCTTACACATTGAACTATCTAGGTGATGTGCACCGTGAAATAGGCATGTTGGATGAATCCCGGGAGTATTATAGCCAGTCACTACAAATATGTGAGGCTATCAATGCTGAATACCTTGGAGCTATTATTCATCAGAGTCTGGGTGAAATGCACATGGAGGCATCAGAGTATGACAGCTCCTATACCCACTTCTTGAGGAGCATACCCATTTGGATTAAGCATGAAGAAACCCAGCAACATCTGGAGACACTTTCCCTGCTTGCCCTGGCAGAACTGCGTGGAGGTCAACCTGAACCAGCAATGGAGAAGGTTCATGAATTAGAAACCATCCTCGGTGTTTTACGTCTGCCCATTGATGAGATGGTTACAAGCCACTGGAATCTTTTCAATATTTATAGGGAGCGGGAAATGGAGGTGGAAGCAGATAAATATCTGGATAAGGCCTACAATGGGCTCATGATTTTGGCGGATAATATTAAAAATGTTAAGGATCGTGATTCATTCCTAAACGGGGTGGAGAAAAACCGGTCCATTATCGAATCATATAAAAAAAAGGGAGAGTGAATCATGGCCAAAGCAAGACCACCGATCATTATTTCAAATGGGTCAATTGCAGCGCTACTGACCGAAGGATTAATTGCCAATCCAGAAGGGGAAAGGGGATCAGATCCTATTGCCATCATACGTGAAAATATAGACAATATGAATACGAAACATTACGTAGCTGTGAAAGCTCGCGAAAGTGGCCAAGAATACGAAGAAGCGGATATTATGATCGCGGCAACACTGGAAGAAACTAATGACCAAGTGCCCAGGGTTTATTGGCGAAGACAATTAGACAAGAAAGTGCAAAATCATCCAATTTTTGGGCAGAGTGGTCGAAACTATTATGAGGTTGGACCAGAAGAAACGGAGATTTGATTCGACTTCCATGTAAATAGTATTTAGGACTCCATATTTGGCCATCTCGATCGGTCGTCGTTCTGCAAACTATGACCCGGTGAGAGACCTCAATGTCTTGTAGCCACGCAGCATGCTGTGTGGCTACAGATAATGATCAACTAAGTTTCTGCTTTAGTTTTGTAACATAACGGCGGCTCATGACGTAAGGCTCTTCGATGCCTTTCATATAGACGCGATATGAATTATTAAACCACTCTTCCAGTCGATCCACGAACTCCATATTGACAATCGTCGTACGGTGGATCCGATTGAAAAATGCATCAGGCAAACGGGTTTCCCACTCGGCCATGGATTTATGAACCAGGACCTTCTTCTTGTTTGTGCACAGAACTTCAGAGTAATCTCCTGCAGATGTAATGCAGACGATCGTAGAGATTTTCAGGAAGCCGAGGTGAGTATCCAACTTGAGGAGCAGACGGTCATGATATTCCAATTCTCTTAAATCATCTTCAGCTTCATCAGGGACAAGTTCGAGACGCTCGATGGATTGCTGGAGTCTGTCATTGCTCACTGGTTTGAGTAAATAATCCAGAGCATTGACTTCAAAGGCGCGTAGGGCGTACTCATCAAAAGCGGTAACAAAAATAACATTTACATTTGAGTCAAGATGTTCCAGGACATCAAATCCATTCATTCCAGGCATTTGAATATCCAGAAAAACGAGATCGGGTTCCAACTCCTTAACCATATCAAGTGCATCCTGACCATTGGAGGCTTCTCCTAAAACTTCAATATTCGCATGATCTTTTAGAAGCAGGCGTAAATCATTGCGGGCTAAACGCTCATCATCAACCACAATGGTTCGATAAACTTTAGACATAATTACCCCTCAACATTTCTTGAAATTGAAATTTTTATGACCACACAATCATCTTCTTCAGAAGTTGTCAGCTTATGGTTGCCCGGGAATCTATTTTCGAGACGTTCCTTAACATTCTTTAAGCCAGTTCCAGTGCCTGCTGGCCGGCTACGATCCTCAGCATCTTCAGATAACCAACTGCCGCTGTTTCTCACAGAAATAGACAGTTCATTGTCTTTTACTTTTGCCTCAATTTTGATCTTGAGCGGCATGCTGGAAGTTTTCATGCCGTATTTTACGGCATTCTCAACCAATGGATGCACGAGGAAGCTGGGAATAGGATACTCCTCGGCCAGAGGGTCAATTTCGAAACTGACCTGCAGATTATCCTCATAACGTTTCTCTTCTATGGCAAAGTAGTGTTTGATAGCAGTTATCTCTTCACTAAGGGGCACATCCCCATTGTTTTTGCTCACCAGTGAATAACGTAAAAGTTCTGCGAGTTCTGTTACCATATCCCGAGCTTTGGTCTGGTCTTCCAGGATGAGGGCTCGAATAGAATTCAGGGAGTTAAACAGAAAATGGGGGTTGAGTTGATATCTCAACATCTGGAGCTGGGCGCTGTGAGCCAAGAGTTCAGCTTTTTCGGTACGGGCAACCTGCTCATTCCATTGTCTCCAGAAATTGATGAGAAAATAGAGTGTGGACCAGGTAAACAGGATAAATGAATTCCAGTATATTTGGCTGATGTTGCTACGCATCGAAATCTTGTCCAAAGCCCTTTGAAATTTTTCTATTCCATATATGGGATAGGACACAAACCGATCCAGATAAACCCAGATTACTGCAAAAGTTATAGATGTAAGGATGACAATGCCTGAGACATTGAGGATAGATCGATGCTGGTAATCCAGCCTCTGATAGATTTTACGCATGGCGATTGTTACCACAAAGGCCACCATATAGGTCACTGCGAATCCGAAAGTGTTGGCGAGATCCAGATCCTTATAAGAATAAAATATAAGGTAATAGATCACACCGTAGAGGAGCCATCCAGATATTTGGAGGACCCAGAATAGTGATAGTTTTCCAGGATCGGTTTTGGGTATCATATGAAAAGATAACTTTCGTGTGAGGGATTAAAAATAATATGTACAAAAATAGGTTTCATCAATGCTGAGCCCAATTTAGACGAGGAGTTCACCATAATATTCTGAATTAGCTCAACGGTTTATAAGTACGGCAAGCGGTTATGATAGAAATTCAAGTAGCTGTTTTAGGTTAGCCACCAGTGGAATGATGTGGATATCCGGGTTACTCCAGAGGTTGATGAGACCGATTCCAGCAATAGTGATTGAGGCTATCACCAGGCTCAATAATACGGGTTTATTCCAGCGCAGCTCCAGGGTGTCCAGATCGAAAAGATAAAAGAAAATAAGTGGCAGAACAGGCACGAACCAGCGGATGCTATAGCTCCAGCCTCCATAATTGGAACTGAATAGAAAGTAATATGACATCAGGATAAATGTGCCCAACAGGATGACCAGGGTTTCGAGCTGCAGGAATTTTGTCCTACGGACATTGCTTATAACCAGAGGCGTGAGGATCAAGAGCAGGGGGTTATACCAGACAAAACCTTTGGGTCCGAATAAACTGATGAATGCGTATTGAGCAGTGAAGAGAGCCGAATTGATATTTACCCCTGAGAGATCGTTTGATTCAGTCCAGACAGAGCCCTCAAAAACAAAAAACTCAGGCTTGATCTGCAGCGGCAACAGGGTTCCACCGATGGAGTAATTCACTGTGAGATGTATGCTCAGAGGGATGAGAGCCGCGGCTGAGAATAGTAATGCCTTGGTAGAAAAGCGCCATTTATGTATGACCAACAGACCAAAACCCAATAGAAATATTGCCGTAGGTATATCCATACTGGCTGCCAGTCCGAAAAACAATCCTGACCAGAATAAGGCTTGGTGCTCATCATCGTTCTTTCCCCTCAAATAAAAATAGAACGCAATCATCAGACTGGAAGCGGCCAGGCTGTGATTGTTAAAGCTGGATGACCAGCAAAATGCAAGGGATGCGAAGGCGTAGATGACGATAAGTAGGGGGATCCTCTCCCTCAGCGTTGGTGTAAAAGCCAGGGCTCCGCGGAAGGCCAGAATGCTGGCAATCCAAAAGGTCTTTATAGTGAAAAGAATGATGAGGTAATAACTCAGATTCCAGCCATAATCCAAGTTCAAACCCAGCTTATGCAGTGGTGCGTATACAGCCGCAGCCAACAAGGCAGGCAGGGCCGGTTTATCTGAATAGAAATGACCCTTGATGAAGACTTTGTCGCCACTGTTCACAAATACGCTCTCATCAATAATAAAAGTGTGTTGCTCAACCAGTGATTGAGTCAAAGCCATCCTGCTGGCCTCGTTCCAACCATTAATGCGAGGATTGATGGTAATTAGCGATACTGCAACCAGTAGGAGCAGGAGTAATTTGGGGGATTCAAGTATTTGTTTCATGCTTAGGCTCGGACCCAAAATAGTAATCTGAAATTGAACTGCAAGATGGCATCCAGGTTCTCTACCCTCCAAAGTTCCTTATTTTCCGCTTCCACTGTGAACTCAAACTGGCTAGACTACCCAGCATGAACCTGATCTTGTTAAATCATGATGATTTCATCGCCGAAGACCGAGTCCGTCTGAGCGGTCGCAGATTAGAACACATCAGCACGGTTCATCGAGCAGAACCTGATACTCAACTACGAGTTGGGTTACTCAATGGCAAGACGGGTCACGGATTGATCACACAGATTGATCCCGATTTTATCGAATTGACGGTTGTGTTATCGCAACCACCACCAGCAAAACTCCCGGTTACCCTCCTTTTGGCCCTGCCACGACCTAAAATGCTAAAGCGGGTGCTGCAAAGTGTCACCTCCCTCGGGGTCAAGCAGATCTATCTGATCAACAGTTTCCGAGTGGAAAAGAGCTTCTGGAGCAGCCCCCTGTTGCAGCCGGATAACCTGCATGAACAGCTCCTGCTCGGTCTGGAGCAGGCCAGGGATACAATTTTACCTGAAGTCCACTTACGCCAGCGTTTTAAACCTTTTGTAGAGGATGAATTACTGGAATTATGCAAGGGAACCAAAGCTTTGGTCGCCCATCCAGCCAGCGAAAAGAAGGCCTTGCTGAAACCTGACCAGCCCACCACCCTCGCCATCGGCCCAGAAGGGGGTTTTATCCCTTACGAGGTCGACAAGTTGATATCCTGTGGTTTTTCACCTTTCAGTCTCGGTGAGAGAATCCTACGGGTCGAAACCGCCGTACCAGTGCTGCTCTCAAAAATGTTGCCAATTTAATACTAGCAAGTCCTCTCTTGCAGCGCAGGATGAATAACTGCTTTGCGTATCAAGGGGATGAGTAATTCCCAGCCATCCCAATCGCCCCCACTGACCACTTGAAGAAAATGACAACCATTTGAAGATGAATTCAAAGGAGTAGATCAATCCCAATTAAAATAGCAGCATGATATTCGAGGGAGGGATTAACCCGTGAAGACAAATAGAAAAAAATTAACTCAACTTATTATTATTGTTCTCCTGGGATCTCTGATTCTGGGTTGCAGCGGGATTCAGCATGGCAAAGCACTTGTTTTTAAAAAAGTGAATCGTGCTCAGCTCCTCACAGATGCCGCAGTAGCCTATCGTACCGGGGATTTTGATAAGGCAGGTCAATACTATAAAAAGGCACTCATCCACAATCAGGATGATGCGGTAATTGCCTATAACCTGGCCTGTTGTTACGCACTCCAGGGTGACGCCAGTAATGCTGCATTATTTGTTACTCACGCCTTCGAAAATGGCTTCAGGGGTCTGGCAATCTTTTTTGAGGACAAAGACTTTGATCCTGTTAGAAAGGATCCAGAATTTCAGAAGGCAACCCAGAAAATTCAAGAACGTTTCCGGTCCATTGGCACCAAAGATTATGTGGAAGCTACCACACTCCAGCCCTATCGGATTCGTTTTCCCAAGGATTATGATGCCAGCAAAAGTTATCCGCTATTGATTGGGATGCATGGGATGGGTGGCAATTCTGAAGGGTTTATCAGCCATTATGATAAGCTGGAAAATCCACAGGTAATTTATGTAACTCCTGAGGGGCAATATCCACTGTCCATGCATGTTGGGCCACAATGGCATCGACGTACATGGTCTGTCACAGATGTTGGCAATAAGGCCTGGAAGTCCGCTGATAAAATGGTCAGCAACTATATTTTAAAAACGATCAAGAAGGTCTCAAAAGAATATAAGGTCTCAGATGTCTATCTCATGGGGTTCTCACAAGGGGCAGTCTATGCCTATACCATTGGTCTCCAAAATCCTGATATGATCAAGGGCGTGATTGGATTCAGCGGGTATCTCATGGATACTGAAGGAGATAAATCAATTCTTACTCAACAGGATATTGAGGAAGGGAAGGCAGTACGACTATTTATTGCACATGGTATTGATGATGCTGCTATTAAGGTGGAGACCGCTCGCAAGCTGAAAGCTATGTTTGAATCTCAAGGTTTCGATCTGACCTATACAGAGTTCGAGGGGCGTCACGGGATCGAGGCAGCTATTTTCAATGATGCTGTAAATTGGATGCAATTATAAAAATTTCGGGGTTCATTCTAGGTTGAATGAATACAGGAAGCCACCTCTCGGGGTGGCTTCTTTGGTTTTCTAATGGGTACTAGGAATGAACCAGAAGACTCTGTTTAAGAATCTTTTGACAATAGACGTTTAAGCTTTCTTCAGCTCCTAAAGCTTTGATGGCCAGAGCTTTATGTAACTCTGGATCGATACGAAGTAAAAATTTACCTGAGTAAGTCTTCCCGGCAGTACCAGGGGGTAGGACCAGTGAGTCTCGTTTATAGATTGCGATCCATTCATCAACGATATCACATAATTCTAGATATACCTTATGCTCATCATCTCCATGGCAGCATTTTCCAATCCAACCAGGAACAGACCCTACATAGCATTGATCAGCTTCTGACCAATCTACAATTTTAAAATATTTGTCATGATCTTTCATGAGCGGGAGACCTCAATTTGTTTTGCTACCAGCTTTTCCTGATAGGGTTTTGCATAAGTTCCACTCTTACCGGACAGCGTCAAAATTACGCCCCTGGGGTGAATGAAGTTCCGATGACTGCCCTTTCCGCCTCTGTCTACAAACCCGGCTGCCTTTAATTCAGCGATGAGTTCTCTAATTTTTCCTGGTATAGCTATGATACTACTATGATACTACTGTTGCAATAGCAAATACAGTCGTATAATTTTCAATTCTTCATAACTGACTCGCTCATGCAGGGCTTCATAAATTGGGCGAAGGGCTGTTGTTCCATGCTGCGCGAAAGACTTTTGTGCAGCATGTTGTTCCTCTATAGACAATTGAGATATCTCCAGAAAATTTTGGCTAAAAAGTAAAGGATTTCCCTCCGAACTAAACTTGTATAAATGATCAACAATGGTCTTCACTTGCACCTGGAATTCCTCTGTGAGCTCTAAAATTGATGAACCCGCGTTAAATTTTTCACCCACAACCTGATGGCGTGGTTTGCCAATCCTTTTAGTCCCCGGTATAGATTTCCCACTAGTCTTCTGCTTTGGTGTTTCAGCCAATTGATTAGCCTGGCAGAACTCGGTAATTTTCTGTATAAAGGGATCAGCATATTTAGCAAACTTCACTGAGCCAACACCATGTAATTGCATCATAATTTCTTTTGTTTGAGGGAAATAGACAGCCATCTCTATCAACGTTTTGTCTGGGAAGATCACATACGGTGGTACCTTGGATTGATCAGCCATATTTTTACGCAAAGTCCTCAATATACCAAATAGGTCTGAATCATATTTTTGCTCTGTTTTAGGCTGGGGGCGAATATCCTGCTGTGCCTCCAGTTTGGCTGAAATACTCTCATTGCCCCTCATTACAGCCCAGGCTTTGGCCGTTAATTTGAGGCTACCGTGTTGCATGTCCTGGGTCAAGAGTCCTTTCTGTACAAAATTTCTAGAAAGAAAAAACCACTGCTTTTTTGAGAGTTCTTTTCCAATACCATATGTAGAGAGATCGTGGTGGGCAAATTTCTTGATTTTCTGAGACTTTGAACCTCGTAGAATGTCAATAATATGACCAGCCCCAAAAATTTCTTTGGAGTGTTTGACACAGGACAAAAATTGTTGCGCTGGAATTGTCACATCCACAGTGGGTTGAGCTTCTGATAAACAGTTATCGCACATACCGCAATTTGTTCCGGGGTAGTCCTCTCCAAAATATTCCAACAGGGGGATGCGTCTACAATCTTCTGTTTCAGCGAAACCAACTAGCGCATTCAACTGGGTTGTAGCAATGACTTGTTCACCAGCTTGCTTCTGTTGAATAAAAAATTTGATCTTGCGAATATCGCCATATCCAAAAAGGAAAAGACAATCTGCTCGGAGTCCATCTCTACCAGCCCGGCCAATTTGCTGGTAATAGCTTTCAATATTGCTGGGTAGGTCGAAGTGTAAAATAAACCGAACGTTGGGTTTATTAATTCCCATACCAAAAGCAATGGTTGCAACCATGATTTGAGTGTCATCACTGATAAAACTGGCCTGGTTCAGTTGACGTACTTCATTGGGGAGTCCTGCATGATAAGGTTTTACGGAATAACCTTCTTCTTCGAGAAACTCAGCCATTTCGTCCACTTGTTTTCGAGAGAGACAGTAAATTATGCCTGATTGATTAGGGAATTTTTCAAGAAAAGTGAGGGTTTGTTGGGCAGATTGAGATTTTTGTTTTATCTCCAGAAAGAGGTTTTCCCTATTAAAACTGGCCACAAAACTGGCCGAAGCCTCAAACTGAAGCGATTTTCTAATGTCTTGCTGAACCCGCTGGGTAGCGGTTGCGGTTAAAGCCAGACACACTGCTTCAGGAAATTTATTTCTGAGATTCATGAGTTGACGATATTCCGGCCGGAAATCATGACCCCATTCACTAATACAGTGAGCCTCATCAATCGTAAAACAGGATACTTTTTGGGAGGCGAGTAGCGCAAGAGTCCTCTCCATGAGTAGGGTTTCAGGAGCCAGATAGAGCAGACGCACTTTATTCTGCCGGATGGCTTCGACATTTGTCCGATACTCATCTCTTGATAAAGAACTATTTAACATACGTGCTTCAATGCCCAGGGCATCAAGCTGTTTTACTTGATCTTCCATGAGTGAAATCAGAGGGGAGACGACAATAGTCAATCCCTCAAAAAGCAGTGCTGGTATTTGGTAGCATAGAGATTTCCCACCACCCGTAGGCATAATGCAAAGGGTATCTTTTTTATCAATAACATTTTGAATCACCTCTTTTTGCAAGGGGCGGAATTCATCGTAACCAAAGATTTCCTTGAGAATTAAGTGGGCATCTTTAATCATACTATGCTTCGATGGTTGGGAAATTTTATTGCTGTATAATTACAACAATCAATTTGTTGATTCATTTTATTGATCCGATTGTTTTTGGGTTGGCTGGAAATTATCTAACAACCCGGCATAATCACAGATAAAAAATATTTGGAAGCCTACAATCGTAATCGTGGACTTCCAAATCGAATGGAACGATCTTATCAAAAGCCCAGGAATTCAATAATGGGTACTCTCGTTATCAGTCCAGTAAAGATCTCATCACATACTGAAGGATGCCACCATGACGATAGTATTCCAGTTCGTTGGGAGTGTCAATCCGAGTAGTCGCGGTAAATGAGAACTGACTGCCGTCTGTTCTGGTGCATTTAACTTCCAACTCTTTCCCTGGTTTAAGCCCCTCTGAGATTCCAGCGATAGAGAAGGTCTCTTCACCAGTCAATCCAAAACTGACCCGGCCCTCACCATCATTGAATTGAAGGGGTAAGACACCCATTCCAATGAGGTTGCTGCGATGAATTCGCTCAAAACTCTCGGCAATTACAGCTTTGACACCAAGCAGGTAAGTGCCTTTGGCAGCCCAGTCCCGACTTGAACCCGTTCCATATTCTTTACCAGCAATAACTACCAGGGCAGTACCTTCAGCTTTGTATGCCATGGCTCCATCGAAAATGGTAGTTACATCACCCTCTGGCATCTTCTTGGTGAAGCCACCTTCAGTACCTGGAGCCAGTAGGTTGCGAAGACGAATATTGGCAAACGTCCCACGCATCATGACCTCATGATTACCACGTCGGCTTCCATATGAGTTGAAATCCCTCACATCAGTTCCGTTGTCGATCAGATATTTTCCTGCTGGAGTATCTGCTGTGAAAGAGCCAGCGGGTGAAATGTGATCTGTGGTGACCGAGTCACCTAAAAGAGCCAACAAGCGGGCATCTTGGATATCATCCAATTCACCAAAATCACGACTCATTCCTTCAAAGAAGGATGGTTTGCGGATGTAGGTTGAATCTGCTTCCCAGACAAAAGTATTTCCGTCAGGTGTATCCAGGTTTTGCCAGGCCGCATCACCAGCAAAGACATCAGCATACTTAGCTTTGAATTGCTCCGGTTTCACTGCTTTCGCCACAGCATCAGCAATTTCCTGGGAGCTGGGCCAAACATCCCTAAGGAAAACATCATTCCCATTTTTATCCTGCCCCAGGGCATCATTATACATGTCGAAATCCATGGTGCCGGCCAGAGCATAAGCTACTACCAGAGGCGGTGAAGCCAGATAATTGGCTTTGACGTGGGGACTGATGCGACCCTCAAAATTTCGGTTACCAGACAGGACTGAGGTTGCTACCAGATCTCCATCTTCAACAGCAGCTGCGATGGGTGTTGGTAGGGGACCGCTATTACCAATGCAGGTTGTACAACCGTACCCCACCAGGTTGAATTTCAATTGGTCGAGGTAGGGTGTTAAGCCAGCGGCATCAAGGTATTCAGTAACCACTTTTGACCCTGGTCCAAGGCTGGGTTTAACCCATGGTTTTATATTCAAGCCAAGTTCAACGGCCTTTTTGGCCAGCAGACCAGCCCCAATCAAAACGCTGGGGTTAGACGTGTTAGTACATGAGGTGATGGCTGCAATAACGACTGCTCCGTCCTTCATCTCAAAATCTGCGTCAGCTACGGCAGCGGTACCTTTACTGTTTCCCCGTAGAACTTCCAGATCTCTGACCCAGGTAGTTTTTGATTTGCTCAACTCGATCCGATCCTGGGGACGTTTAGGTCCAGAGATGGAGGGTACTACTGTACTCATATCCAGTGCAAGTGTGGCAGAGTAAACAGCATCTTCAACGCCGGCTTCATAGTACATGCCCTGAGCTTTGGTATAAGCTTCAACCAACTCAACCTGTTCATCATCTCGACCAGTAAAGCGTAGGTAATTCAGGGTGGCAGCATTTACTGGGAAGTAACCCATGGTAGCGCCATACTCAGGTGCCATGTTAGCTATAGTAGCCTGGTCTTCCAGACTGAGGTGGGCAATACCATCACCATAAAATTCTACAAATTTTCCAACCACGCCTTCTGCACGGAGCATTTCAACAACTGTCAAAACCAGATCGGTAGCCGTAGTGCCTTCGGCCATCTTTCCACTAAGCTTAAAGCCTACAACCTGGGGGATCAGCATGGAGATTGGTTGTCCCAGCATGGCGGCTTCAGCTTCAATACCACCGACACCCCAACCCATGACTCCCAGTCCATTGATCATGGTGGTGTGTGAGTCAGTACCCACTAGGGAATCAGGATAGATTTGGATGCCATCCTCAGTCTCATTCTTGAAGACAACCTGTGCCAGGTATTCCAGGTTGATCTGGTGAATAATACCTGTATCAGGTGGAACCACATTAAAATTCTTAAATGCACCCTGTCCCCAGCGCAAAAAGCCATAGCGCTCGCGGTTGCGTTCCATTTCAATTGAAGCATTCTCAGCAAAGGCTGAGTTTGAGCCGAACTTATCGACTTGAACCGAGTGATCAATGACCAGGTCTGCTGGTTGCAGGGGATTGATTTTCTCAGGGTTACCGCCGAGATCGGCCATGGTGTCGCGCATTACAGCCAGATCTACTACTGCAGGGACACCGGTGAAATCCTGGAGCAAAACACGACTGGGGCGAAGCTGAATTTCATGTGAAGGTTTAGCTTGTGCATCCCAGTTAAGAATTGCGGTAACATCATCTTTGCTAACTGTGACATCATCTTCAAAGCGCAGCATGTTTTCCAGCAAGACTTTATGAGCAATGGGTAATTGTCTAAGCTCTTCATCTGCATTCAGTTTTGAGAGGGCAAAATATTCATGGTCTTTGCCATTAAGATTGAGATTTGACCGGGTCTGGAAACTGTCCAGAGATTTGGTTTTATTGGCCATGGGAACTCCTGAAATTTATTGGGTTAATCAATGATATGTCTGTGGAAAGATTGCTATATTTAAAGATGCAAAGCACCTTACAAACTAAGATTTTACTTACCAAAATCAATCGCCATCAGAATTGTAAGAAGAAAACTCCCTCTACCCAACTAATGAATACAGGTGTATTAAATCCTGTTATGAAAGGTTTTAAATTGACTGATTTAAGACCATATTTCAGCCTTCATGTTTGAATCTGAAAAACAGGGAAGTTAAGTTGACTATATATATTGATGTATTGTTCTGGATGCGTCAGAAGCGATGGTTCCTCTTTGCCATTGCATATGGTTTGGTCATGCATTTTGTAGTGACACCCCCAACTGACCTAAATCCCGCGGCTTTTGACGCCCTCATAATTATCTCAATGGCATTAATCTTAATAGTTACCGAGCCATTACCTCTCCCGGCAATAGCCATGTTTATGCTGTTTATGCAAGTAGTTTTGGGAATTGACACAGCCAATAATGTGGCATCGTCGTTTATGAATGATGCAGTGTTCTTTATTATGGGTTCTCTCATGCTAGCAGTGGCCATTGTGAGTCAGGGGCTGGACAAACGATTGGCCCTTGGGATCATCACTTTAACGGGACACAAAACATGGCGGATTATTGCTGGATTTACCACCATCTCAGCTATCCTGGCCTCCTTTATTGGAGAGCACACAGTCGCAGCCATGATGATGCCTGTTGGACTTACACTTGTTAGATATGCCCACAAAGATCCAAAGAAAGTAGCAGGACTCACGGCAGCCCTGCTCTTCTCTATAGCTTATGGGGCCACCATCGGATCTATTGGAACACCTTCGGGAGGTGGACGCAATGTGATCATGATGAATTACTGGGCTGAATTTGGGGATGGATCTGTGACCTATCTGGAATGGATAAAATATGTATATCCCATGGTGTTGATCCAAATACCATTCACCGTTCTCATTTTGTTATGGACATTTAAACCGGAGCATAGCAATCTGGATTCGGCGGTTCGAAAATTGGTAATTGATGTGGCTCATGCTGGTAAGATCAAGGGACGCGAATGGCTAGCCATTTTCCTGTTTGTTTTGGTTTTTCTCGGCTGGGTCTTTCTCAGTGAGGATTTTGGATTGGGGATTATCGCTCTCCTTGGTGTTTTCCTATATCTGGCCTTCGGACTGGTTGAATGGCAGGAGCTCAATCGGAAAACCAACTGGGGTGTCATTCTACTTTTTGGAGCTGCCATTTCCATCGGAATTCAAATGAATGAAACCGGTGCCGCGCAATGGATAGCCCAAGTGATCATAACCAATCTGGGGAGGGTTATCGATAGCCCCGCAGTCCTCCAGGGCAGCGTTTCAGTTCTCCTGACTGGCATCATGTCAAATATATTAAGTAGTTCGGCGACAGTGGCAGTTGTGGGTCCTATAGTACTTGATCTTGGAGGAGATAAAATTCTCATCGGATATGCCACAGCCATTGCTTCAGCCTTTGGCTATTTCACTGCAGTAGCAGCTCCAGCCTGTACCATCATCTATTCCAGTGGGCTGGTAAAATCAAAAGACTTTCTACGAGCGGGTTGGAAAATGGGGGTTTTATCCCTTGTTAGCCTACTCGGTTTATCCTTAATATGGTGGCCATTATTATGACAAAAAAGAAACCCTTATTCGATCCTAAATCACTCAAGTTTCTTACTGCAGTCAGTAGTGTAGAATATTCAAAACCAACATTGAAAATGGGTGCACTGATTGCCTCGGTCTTTGATGCCAGCCATGGTGTTGTATATGTTGGTGAGCGTGCCAGTGAGTTTCATGGCAGTTCAGTTAACCTGACTCGCACGAATCTGGACAACTGGAATATTATCCACCCTGGTCTTGAAGTCTTGGAATGGGCATTACAAGAATTGAAGAAATTGTCGCCTGAAAACAATGAGTTGGCTAAAATTCAGTTTAACCCTGATCATGTCTATGAAGAAGATGGTCGTGTCCGAGTCATGCTGCCTGAAGAAAAAGGCTGCCGAATAGAGCTAGTTCTACGCGAAGGAGAACTGGTTGACCAATTGAGGAAGGAAATCCAACTGGAGAATTATGACCTTGCCATTATTGGTGGCAGTCAGAATAAACGACATCTTGCACATTCGCTCATCCAATACCTACCATCCTCTATATTTATACTTCAAAAATTTAATCCCAGGAAAAAATATAAACTATTACTTCTAGTCGATGATTCAATAGCTACAAACAAGTCCGTCGAGTGGGGAGCTTTGATTGCCGAAAAATTGGGATGGCCTGTACGCACGCTTACGGTTTCAAAAACCAAGCGTTTTGGAGCAGGGTATCAAGGAGCCGCAGATAAGGCGAAAGCATATTTTGATTCCAGAGGTATAGAAGTTGAACAATTTTTCCTCACGGGTGATCCAGTAAGAACTTTTGTAGATTTTGCAGGAGACAATCATTTCGTGATCATGGGTGCCTCTACTCTGAATCCGGTAAAGCAGCTCTTGTTTGGAAGTAAGCCTATCAAGACACTCGAACAAAGTGATGTCCCGATTCTGATCGTCCGATAGCTAGACTTCTCCAATGCATATCTCTGCCGACATGCTATTTTGGGTCCAACAAAAACGTTGGCTCCTGGTCGCATTGGTCGTTGGAGCTATTCTCTATTTTTTTGTTCCACATCCACAATCTCTTGGCCCGGATGGTTATCACATTCTCATCATCATTTTAATGACCCTCATTCTCATTTTGAAAGAACCCATACCCCTTCCAGCCATTGCTCTCCAGTTAATATTCTGGCAGGTCATGATCGGGGGCAGTACAGCCAATGAGGTTGGTGGCTATTTTATGAATGATGCTGTTTTCTTTATCATGGGCTCGCTCATGTTGGCTGTAGCCATTGTGAGTCAGGGTCTCGATAAACGGCTAGCTCTGGGGATTATCCATCTTACCGGCAATAAAAGCTGGCGCATTGTTGCTGGTTTTACTGCAATCTCGGCCATTCTTTCAAGCTTTGTGGGTCCCCATATGGTGACAGCCATGATGCTTCCTGTCGCATTGACCCTGATTCGATATACCTCTGATAAAGGGCGTTCAAACACAGGACTTATTGCCGCTTTACTCTTTTCAATCGCGTACGGAGCAACCATTGGCTCCATCGGAACACCCAGTGGAGGTGGGCGCAATGTGATTATGATGAATTACTGGGCTGAATTTGGATCAGGCAGCCTAAGCTACATCGAATGGATGAAAATGGTTTACCCCATGGTGCTAATTGAAATTCCCATCACCACTTTTATTATCTTAAAGACATTTCCGCCGGAATGGCAGAATCTTGACACAGCTGTGCGACGACTTTCTGTGGAAGTTGCGCATGCCGGTAAGATGTCGGCCAAAGAGATTTTCTCACTCTTCTTGTTTGCAGGAGTTCTTTATGGCTGGATTGTGCTAAGCGAAGATTATGGACTGGGCAGTATCGCACTTATAGGAATTTTCCTCTTCATGGCATTTGGTCTGGTTTCCTGGAAGGATCTCAGTAGAGGGGTCAATTGGGGAGTGATTCTGTTGTTTGGGGCGACCATTTCCATTGGTGTCCAGATGAAAAATACTGGAGGAGCCGCCTGGCTGGCAGAGGGCAGTGTCAATCTTCTCCAGAACTTGATTCCTAATATTGATGCATTACGTGCCGTTGTCTCTGTAGCATTGAGTGGGGTTTTATCAAATTTACTGAGTAGTTCAGCGACTGTGGCTGTGGTTGGTCCTGTTGTTCTTAACCTGGGGGGTGACCCCATCTTATTGGGACTTGCCTCAGTGATATCTTCTGCCTTTGGATATTTTACTGCGGTAGCAGCACCGGCTTGCACCATTATATATTCCAGTGGACTGGTCAAAGCGCCTGACTTTCTCCGGGCAGGCTGGAAGATGGCCATTATGTCTGTCATTTCCCTGGCTCTAGTGGCCCTGGTTTGGTGGCCGCTTTTGCGATAGACAAGCTCCCTTCAAAAACATTAAAAAAATCATTTATGCCATCCCGAGCGGAGTCGAGGGATACAAATTTAACTAATTACCATGTCCCTCGACTCCGCTCGGGATGACGGCGGGGAGTTTCTAAAAACTGGTTTCGTTTATCCCATATAAATGCATTATCTTTCACCTATGCAAAACTATGATGTGATCGTGCTGGGAGCCGGTATCAATGGCTGCGGCATTGCAGAAAATCTGGCACAATCAGGTAAACAGGTGCTGCTCCTAGATAAGGAAGGTGTCGGACAGGGAACTTCCTCAAAATCCTCAAGGCTCATTCACGGTGGACTACGCTATCTGGAAACAGGTCAAATTCACCTTGTGTATGAAGCCCTCCATGATCGCCAAAGACTCATTTCTAAATATCCAGGTCTGGTAGAGCCCAGACGATTCATTCTGCCCATTTATAAGAGTAGTCCCAGACCAGCCTGGATGATTAGAATTGGTTTATGGATGTATGATCTGCTCTCGGGCTCACGTAAAGTTGGACGTTCCCAAACAGAGGATATCTCAACATTTAAATCAAGTTTCCCGGCATTCATAGAAGACGGTTTAACGTCGGTCCTCTCCTATGTTGATGCCAAGACCCATGATCGTGAATTGACCCGCAGAGTAGCCGATGATTTTCAGAAGCTTGGTGGGACGGTCATCGTTCATTGCGAAATTGAAAGTGTCCATTGGAATAATGAAGGATTTGAGCTGCGGTCAAGTACTGGAGATTTCTCCGCACCCGTTCTGGTTAATGCCACCGGTCCCTGGCTCAATGAAGTGAATGAAAAATTTGATTTGCCAGCCCGCTTCCAAATCCGCAAGGTGAGCGGGATACATCTCATATTTGATGGTCTCATGGTGCCCGAACTCATGTTTATGCAAACCAGAGAAAAACGGATATTTTTTATCATTCCAGAGCCTGAAAATGACCAGACCCTTATCGGTACAACAGAGCGGGAGGAAGACTGCAACATGGATGACCTCCATGCCCAGGAAAGTGATATTCAGTATCTATTGGATCAAGTAAATGCTTATCTCAAGCCAGATCATCAATTTCAGAGAAAAGATGTGAGAGATATCTATATCGGTGTCAGGCCACTGGTTCGCAGAAAAGGTGATGTCACTGATGTCAGTCGTGAATACAAGCTAGATTTACATACCCGGGGAGACACCAAATTGCTCCATATTTTTGGTGGTAAACTGACAACCTATTTATCCCTGGCTGAGAATGTGGCGAAGGTTTTGGGGGTTAGGAGTTAGGGGTTAGGCTCTTCTCTGGAGTGGAATTCACCTCACGACGACCTCAGCGTCTCTTTTTGAAAATAGGTTTAGGCTGACACAACCAATTCTAGAAATAGAAAAATGATTTCATTCAAACATTTCCTCAGCTAATCTATTCCCATCATTAAATGAAGCTGTAAAAGGGGTGATCATGACTAAGAAAATCATTGTTGGCGTTATTGTGATAATTGTTTTAGGTGTTTCCTTTCTCAATCATTATTTGAAAATTGGTATTCCAGATCATGAAGGCAGCCTTTCTGTAAAAGGACTTAACAGTGAAGTGCCCATTTTGAGAGATGTGGCAGGTATCCCTCATATTATGGCTGCAACAGAGGGGGATGCTTATTTCGCTCTGGGATATACTATGGCCCAAGACAGACTATTCCAGATGGAATTCCTGCGTGCAGCTGGGAATGGAAGTCTCAGTGAAATTCTCGGGGAAAGCATGTTGAAGTCGGACAAGTTTTTACGCCGCATCATGTTGAGACCAAGAAATCCCAAGGAGATATTTGATAATTACCCCCCACGAGTTAAGACCATGTTGAACGCCTTCAGAGATGGTATCAATACATTTATTAAAGATGATCCGGACTTGCCCATCGAGTTCCGACTCCTGGGGCATGCTCCCATGTTGTGGAGTATTGCTGACATGATGGCTATCGTCAAACTCCAAAGCTGGCAACTCTCTTACAATTATGACATGGAGTTAATTTATCGTCAGCTTAATGCGAAACTCGGTGTGGAAAAAGCGGCGGAGCTATTTCCATACTATTCTCCAAAACATTTGAAGATTCTGGATGCATTTGGTAAGAGCAAACCAGGAGATGCTGAATTGATCTCCCAGGCCACTCAATTGAGGAAACTGCTGGGAACCAATGGGGGTAGTAATAACTGGGTGGTTTCAGGAGAACGCTCTGTCTCAGGGAAACCTCTGCTGGCATCCGATCCACATCTGCATGGATCCAGACTTCCAGGACCCTGGTATTTTGCCCATCTCAGCGCTCCAGGTCTGGATGTGGCAGGAGGCTTCTTTCCCGGTTTACCCACGGCATTGATCGGACATAACCGCAATATTGCCTGGGGTATCACCAATATGGGTCCTGATGTTCAGGATTTATTTATTGAGGAAGTCAATCCCGATGATGCGACTCAATACATGTATCAGGATGAATGGTTGAATTTTGAATTTATTCCTCAAGCTATTCGAATCAAAGACAGTAAGCAAGAAGATGGATTCAGGATTGAAGATCTTGAGATTCGTAAAACGATACATGGACCTATAATTAAAGAGGATGATGAACTTCTGGCTTTGGCTTGGACAGGACATCAGTTCAATGGGGAGATGGAAGCATTTTACCGTCTAAATCATGCTCAGGACTGGGGCGAGTTTTCACTGGCTCTAGCCCACTTTTCCACTGCTCCACAGAATTTTGTGTATGCGGATATTGATGGGAATATTGGGTATTACGGTGCAGGTAAGGTGCCCCTCCGTAAAAATGGATCTGGTATTTTCCCAGTACCTGGTTGGACCGGTGAGTATGACTGGGATGGCTATATTCCCTTCGAGGATATGCCTCATATATATAATCCCGGGGGTGGTATGATCGTTACAGCTAATGCGGAACCCTACAGCTCGGATTACTCCTATCCCATGCCAGGAGTCTATGCACCAGACTATCGGACTCGTCGTATCAAGGATCTTATCGAAGCTAAGGAGAAACTGAGCCTGGATGATATGGCTGAAATTCAATTCGACCGCAAATCGTATCTGGCACCAGTCTTTCTGAAACACCTCCTACCGGTCATCCCAGAGTCCCATCAGGATATTCGGAGTCTCCTGGAAGCGTGGGACCATGAACTGGATCAAAATGGGGTGGAAGGATCTATTTATCACGAGACCATGGAGACCTTCCTCAGGTTGATCTGGGAAGATGATATGGGTCTGGAATTGGCAGAAAAATATCTGGATACATGGTACATTTCCCTGAATCGTTGGGTGAATATGTTGGAGGACAACAGCTCTCCATGGTTTGATAAAATTGATACTGAGGGGACAGAAACAAGGGATGACCTCCTCCTGGAAGCATTCACATCAGCGCTTGAGAGCCTGAAACAGAAATTTGGATCTGAAGACGTTCAGACCTGGGAATGGGGCATCATCCATAATATTGTTTTTCATCATCCTTTTGAGGCCAAAGGCGGGCTAATACAAAAGTTTTTTAACTATGGTCCTTTTCCATTTGGCGGCGATGGTGAGACAGTCAATCGCGGAACCCACAATTTTGATGCGCCTTACATGGCTGAGATGACGGCTTCTATGCGCTTGTTGGTTGATCTTTCAGATGTTACACAGAGTCGTATGGCCAATGCCTCAGGGCAGGTGGGGATGCCGCTGCACAAGCACTACACCGATCTTGTTGATATCTGGTTGGCAGGTGAATATGTAGAGATGCATTTGGATAAGGATGAATTGGGTGATGTGCAGGAGTTCCGTCTCATGCCCAAAGATTAATGCCTTTATGGATTGCCAGGCGGGGATTTGGATCCCCGCTTGGTAGTTAAACACATCTGGACCTCAATACGCCTCAATTAATTTTTATTCCACTCATCTTCTGATGGGAATTGGGTCAAATATCTCTAATTTTAATCATGGCTTCCATGAAAGGACATATTCTCATTTCCATGCCCCACCTGACCGATCCTTATTTCGGGCGCTCGCTGGTATTTATCTGTGAGCATGATGAGAAGGGTGCCATGGGTCTTATTATGAATAAATCTTTTGATGATAAGGTGGTAAAGGAGGTCTTCCCGACTCTGATTATCAACGATGAAGCCATCAATGAAGTGATTTCTCCGATGTACTTCGGTGGACCTGTTTCCCTGGAGCAAGGTTTCATCCTGCATAGCAGTGACTATGTCAACTCTGATACGCTGCAGGTAACCAGTGAGTTTTTCCTGACCAGTAATTCAGCTGTCATCGATGCCATCCAGGAGGGGAAAGGACCGAGCCAATTTAAAATGATGCTGGGTTATGCTGGCTGGGGCGAAGGTCAACTCGAACGGGAAATCGAAAACGGGGATTGGTTGTTTCAGGAAGTGACGCTTGATTTCATTTTCAGGGGCAATGATTCAGAAAAATGGATTTCTGCCACACATAGTTTTGGTATTGAAATAGCTCCCACAACTGGTGGTTTAGCTTAACAAATCCATTATTTATTCAAGGAAATTATAAAGTGTCATCCCTCGACTCCGCTCGGGATGACAACTCTGAGAACTTATCACCTATTAAATAACCGCAGCCTCAAGTAGTGTAATGCTACCCTTATCTGCATCAATCTCGGCATTGACACCAAGAGGAATTGTAAATTTATCGCTGATATGCCCGATCATGGAACCGTACCAGGCCGGAATTCCCAGTGGTTTGATGTGATCATCAAGAACTTCTTCCAAGGTAAGAGAGCCATAGTCACCCCCAGGACCGCAATCGGTGCATTTTCCAAATACAAAACCTGAAATTTCATCCAGGATTCCAGCGAGCTTAAGTTGGGTCATCATTCGGTCTACCCGGTAGATATCTTCTTCAACCTCTTCAAGGAAGAGAATGTTGTCTTTGAACTTTGGCAGATAGTCTGAACCCACCATAGCGGTAAAAACGGATAGATTCCCACCGAGGAGTTTCCCGCGAGCTTTGCCATCGGTGATGGTCAGGATACGATTTTTAGTCTGGGCTAAATTATCACCCATATCTTTAGGGTTTTCCATGCTGAATGCCTGGGCTTCAAACAACAGACGTTTGACAAAATCAGCGGAGAATTTATTCCAGGTGGAAATACCAACTGGGCCGTGGAAGGTTACCAGACCAGTTTTAGCGTTCAGCGCTAGGAGTAAACTAGTTATATCGCTGTAACCCATGAGAATTTTTGGATGCTCGGTGATTGACTTGTAGTCCAATCGATCTAAAAGCCGGCTACATCCATAACCCCCTCTCAGCGCAAAAATCGCATCAACACCTCGGTCATTAAACATGGCATTAACATCGGCAGCTCTAGCTGCATCTGTACCAGCAAGATGGCCATAGCGATCCAACAGATGTTTACCTAGCTTCGTCTTGAGACCCAATGCGGCCAGGGTTTCCTGGAAAACAGTTGCATCATCAGGGTGGTAGATAGCTCCACCTGGATTGATTATCCCGACAGTATCTCCAGGTTTTAAACGTGGTGGTTTCAGAGTTGATTTTGAGAATATTCCTGATGCGGATGCCATGGGAACCTGTGTGGCGGCGATACCAACACCTACCATTTGTAAAATCTGTCTGCGTGTGATGCTCATTGTTACCTCGTGAATGAATGTTGCCCTAAACTAGTCTGATTTGAAAGTGTTAGCAAATGCTAGCTATGTGAACTTGAAAGCCTGAGCAAATGAACTAATTTGTACATCATTGTCGAGACTCGTATTCTTAGATTGATTTAGATTCACAATTGATCGATCACAACAATGGAATTTCAATTAGGGGCATAAAAATGAAAACAATACCGAAAAAAGCTCTGAAACATGCAGATATTCTTGAGCAAATGCGAGGATTCAGCGACTCTGATGTGAACTATCGCGATTCTCGAACCTGGAGTCTGGTTTACCATCTTGACGACCAACATACTGAATTTCTGAAACAGGCTTATGGTATGTATTTTTCTGAGAATGCGCTCAACCCTATGGCATTTAAAAGCCTGAAACGGTTTGAAACAGATATTATTAATATGACAGCCCAGATGCTCTCCGGTGATAAAAAAGCAGTGGGCACCCTGACATCCGGTGGGACAGAGAGTTGTCTGTTACCTGTATTGACCTATCGAGATCTTGCCCGAGCAAAAAGAAAACTCCCCTTCACGCCTGAGATGATTGCCCCTGAGAGCATTCATGTCGCCTGGAGCAAGGCCGCCCAATATTTTGGAGTTAAAATCAGGTATGCCCCCCTGAAACAAGATTTTCGGGTAGATGTTGAAGCCGTGAGGAAAATGATCAACCGGCGTACCATCTTACTGGTAGGTTCAGCGCCATCTTATCCACACGGTGTCATCGATCCCATAGAGGAATTGGGCAAGGTAGCACAGCAATATGACCTGCCCCTGCATGTGGATTCCTGTCTGGGAGGATTCCTGCTACCATTTATTGAGAAGAATGATGGATCTATACCTCCCTTCGATTTTCGAATCCCTGGAGTTACATCAATTTCAGCTGATGTGCATAAATATGGTTTTGCAGCCAAGGGCGCCTCTACTGTGGTTTACCGTGATATGAAATATATGAAGCATCAATTTTTCATCCATCAGGACTGGCCAGGCGGTGTATTTGCTTCACCGGCTTTACTCGGGACGAGACCCGGAGGTTCCTTTGCAGCAGCCTGGGCTGCCATACATGCCCTGGGAGAAGATGGGTATTGTGCGAATGCTCAAAAGATTATGGAAATCACAAGAGAACTTCAGAGTGGGATTACAAATATTGATGGTCTGGCTATTCTTGGGCAACCTGAGATGAGTGTTTTCGCCTATCATTCTACAGATGACAAGGTCAATATTTTTGCAGTGGGTGATCAAATGGAATCCAGGGGTTGGCAGATTGATCGCCTTCAGCGTCCCGAGGGTTTGCATGTGATGGTGGTTCCTGGACATGCAAGAATTACAATTGAGTACTTATCTGATTTAAAAGATTCAGTTGAGACAGTTCGTTCGAATCCTGGTCTGGCAGCAAAGGGTAATGCTGCCATGTATGGAATGATTGCCAAGCTACCCTTCCGAAGTATGATCAAGAAAGAAGTCATGAAAATGATGGAAGAGCTCTACAGCCCTGAGGGCTCAATGCCCATGGATGGTGATAACAATCCTCTATCCGTACGAATTATGGCTAAGATCTTGCAGCGGTTTAGTAAGGTGAAAGGAGCGAAAGAATGACTCTTTTTAAAAAACTATTAATCGGATTAGGAGTCGCTGTAATATTATTAATTATTGCTGCTGTCTGGTTTGTGGTGTCACTGTTTTCTGAACCGGATATGTCAAATTTACCAGAACATTACCCATTCAAATCAGCAGCCGCAAAGGTAAGATATTTAGCCTATTATGATGAAAGAGCGCAACAATGGCCGGTTGATTCCGAAGCAAGTCTAGTAGAAACATCTTTTGGAAAAACATTTGTTCGCGTTTCTGGTCCATTGCTTGCTCCACCTTTGATATTGCTCCCCTCTACCAGTTCCTCATCGCTGATATGGTTGCCAAATATTCAGGCATTATCACAACAATATCGGGTTTATGCCATCGATAACATTTATGACGTTGGTCGCAGTGTAAACATCAAAAGCATAAACAGTCCTGATGATCTGGTAAACTGGCTCGACGAATTGTTTACCGAACTGGACCTGGGAGACAGCATTAATCTTATGGGACTTTCATTTGGGGGTTGGTTGACAAGTCAATTTGTACTTAGCCATCCAAACAGAATAAATAAAGCAGTGTGGCTTGCTCCCGTAGCCACGATCCATCAAATTCCTGGGGAATGGGCCTGGCGTGCAATTCTATCAGCCTTACCCCATCGATACTTTATGAAAAAATTCATGATTGAGTGGCTTTTTGCAGATTTACTAAAACAAAATGATGAAATCAGCATTAAGCATCTTGACCAGTTAGTTGAAGATGCCATGATGGGACTAAAAAGCTATACCTTCAGGATGCCTGTCACCCCAACGGTGTTATCGGACAAGGAATTACAGGAAATCCAGGTGCCGGTCCTCTTTTTGGTTGGCGAAAACGAGAAACTGTATCCTGCGAAAACAGCTGTAATGCGTCTTAATACTATAGCTCCACAGATCCAAACTGAGATTATCCCTCATGCTGGTCATGATTTAACAATCGTCCAGACAACTTTAGTAAATAAAAAGATTCTAGATTTTCTTGGAAAAACCAGGGGTAACTGGAACACAAATGATGATAAGTAAATAGAACTGAATGTTTTAGGAGAAAGCTCAATGAAATACGATCACATCGGTCAAATGATCACCATTAAAATTGCTGAATATGGTGATAATACCGCACTCAGATATAAGATTGGTGATGGCTGGGCATCTTTAACCTACAAAGAATTCGGCGAAAAGATTACCAATCTAGCCTGTGCCATGATTCAGTCCGGTGTAAAACAGGGTGATTCGGTGGGCATTTATTCAGCCAACCGTTATGAGTGGGCAGTGAGTGATTTTGCCTGTATCCTGGTTGGCGCCATCTCAGTTCCCATTTATGCCACGAATACTCTGGATCAGGCCAAGTACATCATCCAGGATGCTGGCATCAAGCTGATTTATGTGGGAAACCTGGGACAGTATACAAATCTGGCCACCATTCATAAGAACGGCCAGCACCTCCAGGTGGTTTCCTATGATCCAGCCATTGAGATCGACACTAAGTTCGCCACTTATTTCCGAGATTATCTAAATGTACAGGATCAGGATAAATTGCTCAAGGAAATGCATCTTCGTTCAGGGAAGATCAAAACTGACGATGTTACCACTGTTATTTATACTTCTGGTACAACGGGGCATCCCAAGGGTGTCATGTTATCTCATGGAAATTTGTTTCATCAGTTTGAATGTGTGGATGCGAATTTTAGTGTCAGCCATGAGGATGTTTCTCTGTGTTTTTTACCCCTGAGCCATGTCTATGAACGCATGTGGTCCTATTATGTCTATCTCAAAGGTGCCACTCAAACCTATCTGGAAGACCCCAAGCAGGTTATTGAAACCATGCAGGAAGTCAAGCCTACGGCCATGGTATCAGTTCCCAGGCTATATGAAAAAATCTATGCTGCCGTATTGAATTCTCAGGAGAGTGCCTCCAAAGTGAAACGCTACCTGTTTACTAAGGCCATTGAGACGGGTAGGGTTTACAATAATCTACTTTTTAGAAACCAGGAGATACCATCTGGGCTGGCATTGAAATACAAGGTTCTTGATAAATTGGTGCTTTCCAAAGTGCGAGCAGTCGTCGGTGGTGATAAGAATTTCTTTTCAGCCGGAGGAGCTCCCCTGGATAAAAGTATTGAAGAATTTTTCCTGGCCTGTGGTTTACTAATTTGTCAGGGTTATGGTCTGACTGAGACTTCTCCCATGATTTCATACAATACCCCTGAAAATTTCAAGTTTGGTACGGTTGGAAAGCTGGTACCCAATTGCGAAGTCAGAATTGCTGACAATGGTGAAATCCAGGCCAGAGGTCCCCAGATCATGAAAGGCTACTTCAATAATCCGAAAGCCACTGCCGAAAGTATTGTGGATGGCTGGTTCAAGACCGGTGATGTGGGTGAGTTTGATGAGGATGGTTTTCTGAAGATCACTGATCGCATCAAGGATCTGATCATCACTTCTGGGGGTAAAAATATTGCTCCCCAGAATATTGAGAAGTTGATTGGTAAAGATTTTTTCATTGATCAGATTATTGCTATTGGGGACAAGCGCAACTTTGTCAGTGCTTTGATTGTACCGGCTTTTGAAAGTCTAGAGGCCTGGGCGCATAAAAAGAAAATTCAATTCCAGGACAATGAGGAACTGATCGCCCATCCCCACGTGATTGACTTCTTTAGAGAACGTATTGATCAACAGTCACAGAAACTGGCGAACTATGAAACTATCAAGAAATTCAGGCTGATGGCCAAACCCTTCACCCAGGAGGGTGGCGAGATCACACCAACCCTAAAACTCAAACGCAAGCAGATCAACGAAAAGTTTAAAGCCCTGATCGAGACCATGTATCGTAAACATTAATTCTTGATTGCTACATTAAAGTGTGGTTTTTACCTTCAAAAACTGCAAATTATGACAAAATTTGTCATGGTAATGAAAAACCAAACGGATGGTCCAGAGAAGGAGTTCTGACATGCTTACTTTTGATGTGAATTGGGTAGCTATTGTTGTCTTGATAATTATAAATATGGGACTGGGTGCAATGTGGTATGGTCCTCTGTTTGGAAAGCCCTGGATGGAGGGTGTTGGCATAAAAATGGAAGATGTTGAAGGCTCAAGTATGATGCCTGCTTATGCAGTGGCCATTTTGAACTCTTTCCTCATGGCGTTTATCATGGCCAACGTGATTGCCTGGACGGGCACTGTCAGCATTGGTGGCGGGTTGTTTCTTGGGCTTTTAATGTGGCTGGGATTTACTGGTTTTTCTTTTGGTGTAAACCACGCTTTCGAAATGCGTTCACTAAACTTGTGGTTTATTAATTCTGGAATGTATCTGGTGGGTCTGCTCATCATGGGCGCAGTACTGGCTATTTGGTAGTCGTCCCATTTATGTTAAGATCAGCCGGCTCTTACCCGGTGAGACTAGATTTTTTTAAACCCAAAAATCAATTTTAGTAAACCTTTCAGCTTAAACGACCAGTTGCCACCTACCATCATCATAAAACCGACCCAGCGACGGTATACGAAACCGGGCACCGGGGTCCAATAGAACTGTTTATTGAGGGGGAGATAGTCATTCACAATTACTCGAACTTCAGTCATCTCAAGTAAACCGAGTTCACCGTGGGTTCGGCCCACACCACTTTGCTTAAAACCACCCCATGGTAAATTTGGAATTCCATGAGAAATAAGGTGATTATTTATGGTTACCACTCCGGCTTCCAGCTGTGAGGCTATTTTACGACCGAGTCGGTGATTTTTGGTCCAGACCGAGGCAGTCAATCCAAGATCAGAATCATTGGCTAACTGAATGGCTTCCTCAATTGATTTAAAGGGCATAACGCCAATAACAGGTCCAAAAGTTTCTTCCTTCATGATCCGCATGCCCTGGTTTACATCAGTTAGAATAGTTGCAGGTAGTGCTTGCTCAATCGTCTCATCTATCTGAGACATAGCTTCAACGGAGGCGCCTTGACTGATGGCTTCTTCTAGCATCTTTCTGACTGCGTCCTGCTGTCTGGAAGTTGTCATGGCACCAATATGAGTTTCTTTTTGTTCTGGATTCCCTACGCGCAATTTTTCAACTTTTTTTTTGAGAAGTTTCAGGAAGGGTTTGTAAACTTCGCGATGCACATAAACACGTTCAACCCCGGCACAACTCTGACCAGAATTGGATAGACCGGCCCAAATTGCTCCATTAACGGCTTTTTTAAGATTTGCTTCGGCACAGACAATCATGGGATCATTACCACCCAGCTCAAGCGAGACAGGCGTGAGGGTTTCAGCAGCTTTTTTCATAAGAATTTTGCCGACGGGGACACTGCCAGTAAAAAACAATTTATCTATACCCGCTTCTAGAAAGGCATCTCCAGCTATCCGACCGGCGATATTTATCTGGACAAAAAGGTCCTGAGGTAATTCACCAGCATCAACAATTTTTTGAATAACCTGGCCTACCATCTGTGTTTCAGAAGCGGCCTTATAAAGCAAACCATTACCAGACATAAGGGCCATGAGAATTTCGTGCATGGGGATTGCCAGTGGATAGTTCCAGGGCGAAATAATGCCGATAACTCCCATAGGGACATGTTGGAGGCGATTGCGAGTGAATAGTCCGAATATATGGGAGCCCTTGACTCGACGTTCTCTCAAAACACGAGCTGAATGCTTGATATAGTAGTCGAAGGCCAGTACTGCTGATGAAATTTCAGTCATATAGGCATCTGCCAGGGTTTTACCATTGTCAGCAGAGATGATCCTGGCATATTCTTCACCGTGCTCAATAAGATGAGCCTGCATTTTTCTGAGGTGCAAACCACGCTCTGAAAACGATAGATCTGTCCATTTGGCTTGTGCTTTTCTGATGCGGGATACGGCGTACTGAATATCTTCCAGAGTGTTTTGTGGTATTTGACCTAAAGACTCACCAGTGGCTGGATTGAATGCTTCGGTATGTGAAAGTGCTGACATAATTTCCCCTTTAATGGCTCAGAAAATGTATACAGAATGATGCGTCGAGCAATTTATTTTATTTGTTGAAACTTTTACTCCTGAGTTGTTTATAATTCCTGATGCCTCCCATGATTTAAGGCAGTAACAATGCTGAAATAGCTTATCTTGGGCACTGAAGATTCAAGAATATTGCACACTTTTTAAATCAATTAGTCCATTGTAAGCTTTGGATTGAATAATTATGATCAGGATGAGATTATGAAGAAACTAACGAATATAGATCTTTGTAGAACCACAGATGAAGAAGCTTTGAAATTTAAATCAACAGCTGAACTTCCCAGCCTTAATAAGGTGATCGGGCAAGAACGCGCAGTGCGAGCACTCCAGTTTGGCCTCGAGCTTCTGGCTCCTGGTTACAATGTGTTTGTTGGTGGCGTCCCAGGAACAGGCAAGAGTACCATAGTTAAGAGTCTTGTCCAAAAGTTTGCCGCCAATAAACCTGTTCCACCAGACTGGATTGTGGTGTTCAATTTTCGTGATGAGTATCATCCCAGCGTATTTCAGTTGCCAGCTGGACAGGGCAACAAATTCGCCAAACAAATGAAGCGCTTGATTAACAGTTTGAGTACAGATCTTCCCAAGGTTTTCACCGGAGAGATTTATGGCAAGCGCAAAAAGGAAATCACGGCCGAATTCGATACAGGGCGTGAAGAGATAATTGCCGCTGTCAATGCAGAGGCTGCTGAACAAGACATCCAATTAAATCTGACTCAGGCAGGTTTTCAAACCATCCCACTTAAAGATGGCGTGCCCATGGGTGAAGCAGATCTGTCTGCCCTAACCGAACAGGAATTGTCGGTTATTAATGAAAAAATCAATCTGATCCAGGAACATTTACGAGAAGCTCTTCGCGATATGGCCGAATTGGAAGAGGAACGGGCAGACGTGGTTGAAACCCTCCAGGAAAAAATAGCTCTGGATTCAGTGGAAAACAGAATCGGCAGGCTACTTGAAAATTATTCAGATCATCCTGGGCTCTTGAAATATCTTGAGGCAGTCCGGGATGATATCGCTGAACATGTTCAGGAGTTTGTCGGGATGAATGGACCTGCAGAAGGTGATCAGGAATCGAGTCCCCGAGAGACTCAAAAAGCTTTGATGCAGAGATACAAGGTCAATCTGTTGGTGGATAATTGCCGCCAAAAGGGTGCACCAGTTATTGTTAATGACAATCCTTCTTATTACAATCTTTTCGGTAGAATTGGGAAGGATGCTGTCATGGGGGGCTGGTATAGTGATTATACCATGATTAGTTCCGGCGCCATGTTGCGTGCCAATGGTGGATTTCTCATTCTGGATATTCAGAATGTCTTGCAGAGTGGAAATGTATGGGAATATCTGAAACGAACTCTCAAAAACAAATCCTTACAAATTGAAGATGTGAATGAGCAGTACGGCTTAAACGCTACAAGCTCTCTGCAACCTGAACCCATTCCTCTTGATTTAAATGTCATTCTTCTCGGTCGTTCTGATCATTTTCATTACCTCCAGGAAGTTGATGAGGCCTTTAATAAAACCTTTAAGGTTCGGGCAGATTTCGACTATGAAGTGACCCGCAATGCTAAAAATGAACATCTTCTCTGCCAGTTCATCGCGAAAGTTTGCCGGGAAAGAAAGTCGCCTCATTTTACCTCCGAGGCTGCCACCCAGATTATTGTGTTCAGTTCTAGATTAGCAGGAGATAAAGGTAAACTTTCCCTCCAGTTTGGAACGCTGGTGGGCCTGATAACTGAATCAGCTTACTGGGCTAAAAAACAAAAACATCGCCAGGTTCAGATGGAAGATGTCCGCAAGGCTATTTCTGAAAAACGCTTTCGGGGGAGTCTCTATGAAGAGAAGGTCTGGGAAAACATTGAGAGCGAAACCTTGATGATTGACGTGACTGGCCAGCGAATTGGTCAGATCAATGGCCTGGCAGTTTATTCCATGGGTGACAATTCATTCGGAAAACCATCCAGAATTACAGCAACAACCTATATGGGCGAACCAGGAATTATATCAGTGGAGCGGGAAGCAAAACTGTCAGGGAAAACCTATGACAAGGGTAATTTAATTATCAATGGCTTCCTCGGTCAGACCTTCGCCCAAAGCTTTCCCTTGTCTGTGACTATTACGCTGACATTTGAACAATCCTATGGTGGTATTGATGGGGATAGCGCAAGCTCTACTGAAATCTATGTGATTCTCTCGGCCCTGTCTAGAATCCCAATTAAACAGGGAATAGCAGTCACGGGCTCTGTCAACCAGTGGGGTGAAATTCAAGCAATTGGCGGTGTTAATGAGAAGATTGAGGGCTTCTTTCATCTCTGTAAACTCCGTGGTTTAACTGGAGAGCAGGGAGTAATTATTCCATCTGCAAATGTAGATCACCTTATGATTCTCCCAGATATTCAGGCTGCTGTGAAAGCTGGTAAATTCAATATCTGGTCAGTTGACACCATCTCGGAGGGCATTGAGATACTTACAGGTGAAAAAGCAGGTACTCTGAACAGGCATGGTAACTTTCCGGCTAGAACCGTTTTTGGAGAAGCGCAGAGTCAACTAAAAAAGTATTTTGCTAAAGGGCAAAATCTGAACAAACAGAACTAGAAACATCAAAAAAATAGCTAATACGGCTCAATAGTTGCTTAGTCCAATACTTGTGAAAAATAAATGGTGTAACATATCATTCTGCATTGTATTAAGCCTAGGTGGTATTAGTTTTTGATCATGAATGAGCCGCGATATTCAGGCCTTGATCTTCATCAAGATAACGCCTTAAAACAGCAGGTAAATCTTTCGGCTCAGGAGCAGAAACCAGTCGGTTCAAGTATACAAAATCCAGTCAATTTTAATCCAATAAAAAATAGTTTCGTTTAGCGGGAGTTCGATTTCATGGCGAAAAAAGTAATTAGTATTAATGAGGCAACCATTCGTTTTGCAGGAGACTCTGGCGATGGTATGCAATTAACGGGTACGCGCTTCACAGAAGCAACTGCCATTGTGGGTAATGATCTTAAAACCATTCCCAATTATCCTTCGGAAATTCGTGCTCCTCTCGGAACGCTGGCCGGTGTGAGTGCCTTCCAGTTGATGTTCGGATCTCAGCGGGTCTTCACCCCTGGTGATTTACCAGATACATTGGTGGCCATGAACCCAGCTGCCCTGAAAGTACATTTAAAGGATTTGAAAAAGGGTGGAACCATTCTGGCCAACGCCAACGCCTTTAGTGAAAAAAATCTTAAAATGGCCACCTGGGAAGCCAATCCACTTACGGATGGATCTCTCGATGGATATACTGTTTATAGTATCGAGATGTCCAAGTTGGTAGGAAAGGCTCTGGAAAATTCAGATCTGACCTCGAAAGGTATCGAGCGCACCAAAAATATGTTTGCCCTGGGTGTTCTGTTTTGGATGTACAACCGTCCCATCGAACCAACCGAAGCATGGCTAAGAAAAAAATTCGCCAAAAATCCTTCCATTGCCGAAGCAAATATCACAGCAATGAAAACGGGTTATAATTATGGTGAGACCACAGAAATATTTACGACTTCATATGCCGTGGAAAAAGCTGATCTACCAAAAGGTAAGTATCGCAATATCACCGGCAATGTTGCCGTTGCATATGGTTTGGTTGCAGCCGCTGAAAAAGCCGGCAAAGAATTGTTCCTGGGCTCATATCCAATTACTCCAGCCAGTGAAATTCTCCACACGCTTTCAGGTCTCCGAAACCATGGGGTTAAGACATTTCAGGCAGAAGACGAAATTGCAGGCATCACCTCAGCTATCGGTGCTTCCTATGCCGGTGATCTCGCTGTCACCACGACATCTGGCCCTGGTATGGCCCTGAAAACAGAAGCTATTGGATTGGCTATTATCACTGAACTTCCCCTTGTTATTGTGAATGTCCAGCGTGGTGGACCAAGTACAGGAATGCCGACAAAGATGGAACAGTCAGATTTGCTTCAAGCTGTCCATGGACGCAATAGCGATGCGCCAATACCTGTTATTGCCGCTCAGGATCCAGCTGATTGTTTTGATTGTGCCTTTGAGGCTGCCAGGGTTGCCATGAAATATATGACCCCGGTGATTCTGTTAACAGATGGCTATCTCGGTCAGGGTTCAGGGCCATGGAAAATTCCTGACCCTAAAAAACTGCCTAAGATTGAGGTAAGTCACCCAGATTCATCCGCTATCGGTGAAGACGGATTTATGCCTTATGCACGCGATGAGAATGAAACTCGCCCCTGGGCTATCCCTGGAACACCCGGCTTGGAGCATCGTATCGGTGGGCTTGAAAAAGAGAACCTCACTGGGATGGTGAGTCAAGATCCTGAGAATCATCAAGTCATGACGGATATTAGAGCTCGCAAAGTAGAGAATATTACTCAAGATATTCCACCTTCAGAAATTCACGGCGACACTAAGGGAAAAGTACTGGTACTTGGATGGGGAAGCACCCATGGAGCTATTCATGTGGCTGTAGAACGTGCGCGTGCCAAGGGACAATCGGTTAGCCAGCTGCATCTGCGTTGGGTCAGCCCCTTCCCCTCAGATTTAAAAACTGTCTGTGATGGTTTTGATGAAATTCTCATTCCTGAAGTGAACTCAGGTCAACTGGCTTTGCTCCTTAAGGCTGAATTAATCAGACCAATTCACCAGCTCAACATAGTACGAGGTGAACCCTTCCGTGCTTCTGAGATTGAAGAAAAAATAAACGAGATTCTCGGATAATCTCCGAGCAAAATAGATAAGGTATTGCAAGATGAGTGAGACTATTCAAGGCATAGAAGAGTTGAATCTGACCCGAAAAGATTTTGTACCCGGTAATGAAGTTCGCTGGTGTCCGGGTTGTGGGGATTATTCGGTTCTGGCAAATATGCAAAAAACCCTGCCTGTTCTGGGTGTAAAAAAAGAGAATTATGCGTTTATTTCAGGTATTGGCTGCTCCAGTCGATTCCCGTATTACATGGATACCTACGGTTTCCATTCGATTCATGGACGCGCCCCCGCCATTGCTTCCGGTGTCAAGCTAGCCAATCCCGATCTGACAGTCTGGGTGATAACTGGGGATGGAGATGGATTCTCCATTGGTGGAAACCACATGATACACGCATTGAGACGCAACATTGATATGAATATCATGTTGTTTAACAACCGAATCTATGGTTTAACCAAGGGTCAGTATTCTCCCACATCTTTACTGGGCAAGAAAACCAAATCATCACCATTTGGCTCTGTTGACCGTCCTTTTAACCCCAGCGCTGTTGCCCTGGGTGCCAACGCCACCTTTATTGCACGGGCTCTGGATGTAGATGCCAAGGGTTTGCAGGAAAGTATCAAACGATCCCAACGTCACAAAGGTGCCTCGTTTATAGAAGTATACCAAAATTGCCTCATTTTCAACGATGGTGAGTTTGCAGATGTTGAGAATAAGGCGACTCGTCCTGATAGTGCTCTATTTGTTGTTCATGGTGAACCCATGATTTTTGGTAAGGATAAGGATAAAGGCATCATCATGAAGGATAACCATCCCAAGGTTGTCCATCTTGGTGAGGAATGGACAGAAGAAGATCTTTTGATACACGATGAAACCAATCCAATTATCACCAATCTCCTGCTTGAAATGACTTTTGATCCCAAGAATCCAACACCATTTGGTGTACTTCGGGCCGTTGATGCACCTACTTATGATGAGATGCTAGTCGACCAGATCAGAGAGGTTACAGAGATTAAAGGCAAGGGTACTCTGGAAGACCTGTTCTATAGTGGTGATGTTTGGGAGGTTAAGTAGTTTAGGGGTGAAATATGTTTCAATATGATGAAAAAGTTCTAAAGGATCAGCTGCTTGAGTTGATTCGTCTGGCTGCCACTGATTTACCCAAAGATGTTGTGGACAGCATTCAGGCAGCCCAACAGAATGAGGATGAGGGCTCACCAGCTCGCAGCGTTTTTGGAATGATTCTGAAAAATATCGAGCTGGCTCGTGTTGAATCTACACCAATCTGCCAGGATACCGGAACCAATATCTATCTCGTTCACATTCCTGAAGGCGTGGGTATGCGTAAGCTGACAGCCTTAATCCATGCAGCCACTTCTGAAGCGGTCGATAAGAGTTATCTCCGTCCAAATGCAGTGGATAGTATTACCGGTAAAAATTCAGGCAACAACATTGGAGAAGGTCAGCCCTTTATCCATTTTGAAGAATGGGACAACGATTATATCGAGTTCAAACTCATGCTTAAGGGAGGGGGATGTGAGAACGTGTCCACTCAATACAAGCTTCCTGATGTGGGTTTGGGTGCCGGACGTGATCTGGATGGCGTTTATAAGGTCATTGTGGACGCAGTCAATGCTGCTCAAGGTCTAGGATGTGCTCCCGGTGTTCTTGGTATTGGTATTGGTGGTGACAGAACCAGTTCACATCTCACAGCCAAGTCTCAGCTATTCAGAAAAATGACAGATACCAATCTAAACTCAGATCTGGCCAAAATGGAATCCAATCTATTAACAGATTTGAATAAGCTTGGTGTTGGCCCCATGGGTTTTGGTGGGAATACTACCATTCTGGGTGTGAAAATGGGCACCATGCACCGCTTACCAGCTTCTTTCTTTGTATCCATTTCCTACATGTGTTGGGCTTATAGAAGACACAGTATGATTCTGAAAAGCAGTGGGGAGGTAAGCTATGATTAAGCTACAATTGCCCATTTTGGAAGCAGCCATCCGTGAATTGAAGATGGGTGATGAAGTTGCCATCTCAGGTTTGATGGTAACAGCCAGAGATGCGGCCCACAAATACATCCATGAGAATTGGCCGGATTGGCTGAATCCCATTATGGAAAATAGTATGATCTACCATTGTGGTCCTGTGGTTAAGCAGCATGAAGATGGCTCCTGGTCATTTGTTGCTGCTGGTCCCACCACAAGTATTCGTGAAGAACCCTATGAAGCTGCCGTGATGGAGCACTATAAAGTTCGCGCCGTGATTGGCAAAGGTGGCATGGGTGAAAAAACCCTGGCTGGCCTGGCCAAATCAGGTGGAGTTTACTTGCATGCCATTGGTGGTATGGCTGCCTCGCTGGCCAAATCTGTGGTGAGGGTTCATGATGTCTATATGCTGGATGAGTTGGGAGTACCTGAGGCTTTCTGGCATATTGAGGTAAAGGATTTTCCTGCCGTGGTTACCATGGATAGCCATGGTGGATCTCTTCATAAATCCATCAAAGCCAAATCAGATGAGGTTGCCAAGAAGCTTATTTTTGGGTGATCACATCAAGTTATAAGTTTGAAGAAAAAATGACCTGAACAGGTCATTTTTTTTACTCAGGATTTGCGAATCATCTTGCGATGGGGGATTCCAGCCTCATAAAAAATTCCACCTGTTTCCTCAAATCCAAGACGGGTATAAAATGCTATGGCTGAAACCTGCGAGTTTAAATATGCTGGTTCATAATCTTCAATCTGATCCAGAACAAATTGTACCAGGGCCTCACCGACACCCTTACCTCTAGCTGATTTCAGTACTGCAAAACGCTCGAGCTTCTGTCCATGTTGAGTCTTACGCCAGCGAGCAGTACCTACTGGAAGCCCATTGAGGCTCGCTAGAATGTGGGTAGAACTTTCTTCAAATTCATCATATTCTATTTCCGGGGGAACCTGCTGCTCCATGACAAAAACTTCCTCTCGAATCAGCCTGGAAGCCAGTATGTCCTCATCGGATTGAATAAGGGAAACCTTAATCAAATTTTGAGCACTCATTAATTCACTCCACTTTCACCAACACCACCCTCAAAGAAGGCATTTCGCTTTTGAAATTGTTTCCATTTTTGCTCAAGGAAGGGACTTATGTAAAGTGCGAGGGCAATTACTGGGAGAGCACCAATAATATCCACAACATAATGATACCTCAAATATACAGTGGCAACAGGCAGAGAGATTGCCAGAGGTAATTGGATCCAGAAGTAAGTTCGATGGTAGCGCCAGGCCATAATCAAGGTTAATAAAACGATAGCATTATGCATGGAAGGAAAAGCGTCACGAACGCGATACGGAGACAGATCAACAATGCTGCGGGTTATCCAGGAAAATATGGATGTATCTTCCCAGATATCGATCTGATAGAGTTCCGAAATAACCAGATAGGGGGATGATGCAGGAAAAAAGATATATGCCACAAAACCTATGAAATAACTAATCATCACGGTGAGCATGACGGTTCTAAAGTTCTGATATTGTTTTTTTATGTAAAGCAAACCCAACAGGATCAGGGTCATGAAATAATAATTCAAATATGCCAGGGCAAACCAATCGGTTAACAGAGGATCATAAAATTGTTCTGCCCAAACGGAAGGTTGAACCCCAAAAAGTTTCCCATCCAGATTTACCAGTGTATAGTGGATGTCATGAGGGTTAATTAAAAATATGGTATCCTGAAGATTGAAGTAGATGACAAGTACAAATATGAAGGGTACAAAATCTCGAATGATTTGGAATATTTTGTTTTCAGCCCGGAAAAGAATCAACCAGTAAAATACCAGGGTGAAAAAAGCGGAAGCAAATATCCTAAAAAAACTCACAGTGATATTTTGCGAATATGGTAGTTCGTTGATCATGATATAAAGGTTTGATAAACAGGCAAAGACGAGAGTGAATGTGATCAGCACAAGACCGATAAGTTCCTCAATACGAATAGCCTGGAACAAGGCATTGTTAAATATGGTTTTCCCCTTCATCGGCACCAAAATAAGCTGAGCAATGAGGAATTGTAGACCAAAATGTATCTTCTGAACAGATATTATAACACCCCGTTTACCGACACTTATTTTATAAGTTGTTGTATGCTAAATAGTGCATGAGTATATGCACCGAACCATAGCTTGAAATGCGTGGTGGCGGGATTAAATTTTGCCTACAATTTTATATACAATTCTATTGATAGAGTGAGAGGAGTTTTTTTTGGATACAAAAGCACCAGAGGGGAAACTGGGAGTTCTAATTCCTGGCCTAGGCGCAGTATCAACCACATTCATAGCCGGTGTTGATGCCATTATTAACGGGCATTCAGCTCCCATTGGAAGTGTGACTCAGATGGGAACCATTCGACTGGGCAAAAGGACTGAAAATCGGAGTCCCAAAATTAAAGATTTTGTACCTCTCGCTGAATTGCAGGATCTGGTTTTCGGTGCCTGGGATATTTTTGAAGATGATGGCTATCAGGCTGCTACACGAGCACAGGTACTAACTCCGCAGGATCTTGAAAAAGCTAGACCTCTTCTGGAATCGGTCAAACCCATGAAAGCAGTTTTTGATCAGGATTATGTAAAAAATCTGGATGGAGTCCACAAGAAATCAGCTCCCAATAAAATGCTTCTCGCCGAAATGCTCATGGATGATATTAAAGCATTTAGAAAAACTAACAATACGACACGCGAAGTCATGATCTGGTGTGCTAGCACCGAGACTTACCTGGAGCCTTCAGAGATACATAGTAGTCTGGAAAAATTTGAAGCTGCTTTGGTGGACAATGACCCGCTTATTGCTCCGAGTATGATTTATGCCTATGCCGCCTTAAAAAGCGGTGTACCCTTTCTCATGGGCGCACCAAACCTGACGGTCGATATCCTTGCCATCCAGGAGCTGGCTATGGCAGAGGGCTTGCCCATTGGCGGCAAAGATTTTAAAACAGGTCAAACCCTGATGAAGACCATTTTGGCTCCCGGACTGAAATCCAGGATGTTGGGCGTTGAAGGTTGGTTCTCTACCAACATACTTGGTAATAGAGATGGAGAAGTGCTTGATGACCCCATGTCGTTCAAATCAAAAGAGGTCTCAAAAAAGGGCGCGCTGGATTACATCCTCCAGCCAGACACTTATCCAGATCTTTACAAAGATCTCTACCATAAGGTGCGAATCAATTACTATCCACCCCGTGGGGACGCCAAAGAGGGTTGGGACAACATTGATATCTTTGGTTGGATGGGTTACAAGATGCAGATCAAAGTTGACTTCCTGTGTCGCGACTCCATCCTGGCTGCACCGATCGTATTAGACCTGGTATTATTTGCTGATCTGGCTCTCCGCTATAAAATGCGAGGCATTCAGGAATGGCTATCCTTCTATTTTAAGGCACCAATGGTTGCGCCAGAGCTTTATCCAGAACATGATATCTTTATTCAACTCACCAAATTAAAGAATACCTTGCGCTGGATGATGGGAGAAGAACTCATCACACATGTAGGACACGAATATTATGATAGTTACGAATAGGATTGTGAGTAGAAATGTTTAATCGCAAAAATCTTGTTGAGAGCTACTACAAGGTTGTCAAATCAATCGTTTCACACTCTCCTCTAGCGGGAATGAATCCCAACTCCATATCATTTACGGCATCTATTATTGGTGTCATCGCAGCAATCTTTTTCATGTTTGGCCATAGTGCCACAGCCGGAATGCTACTTCTGCTGAGCGGTATTTTAGACACCCTGGACGGAACGGTGGCCAGGCTTGGTGAGCGTTCAAGTAAATTTGGTGCCACGCTGGACTCGAGTCTTGATCGCTATGTTGAGATGTTCGTATTTATGGGCATCACCTACCATTTTAAAGATAGTCCCATGTTTTTTTGGTCCTTCCTGGCCATCATGGGATCCATGATGGTGAGTTATATTCGAGCTCGGGCACAATCACTTGGGATTCAGGAATTGGTTGGTTTCATGCAGCGCTTTGAACGATTTGTCATTCTTTCTGTAGGTGCTATTCTCAATCCCTGGGGTGTTGGATTATTCGGGTCTGAGATTGTCTTGGAAGTCTCCATCATCATATTGGCAGTAGGAACCAATTACACGGCCTACCAACGTCTGATGATCGTAAAAAAAGTTGAGGACGATTCAGCTGATCCCTCCTAAAATACTGGCTATTATCCCCCTGCTTGTGGCTCAATACACACTGGGAAAAAAGGCAGCCTTTCCGCTTGGTCTGATCATGGGCCTCAATGCTTGGGAAATTGGAATTATCGTTATTCTCTCGGATTTTGTTCTCATGGTAATTATCAATCACATGTTTGATCTGTCCTTTGAAAAGTTCAAATGGGCTATGTATTTACGAGAGCGTTCAACACGCATACAAGCACGTTTGAGTAAACGGAATTGGACTGCAGGGCTTATGAAAATTGGCTGGTTAGGTCCTTTGATTATGACCACGATACCTTTTGGCGGTGGTGTATGGACCGGGATATCTCTGGCGAGAGTGATGAATCTTTCGAGCAGACAATCTACTTTTGCTGTTGGGGTAGGGGTCATTTTAGGCTGCCTTATTTTCATCCTCGCAGCGCTGGGTATCTTGAGTATTGTAGAAATTTCTGAAGCTGGAGTGTAGAGAATTGAAGCAGAGAACGATGATAGGTGACTGGAAATGATGAGAACCTGGGTACGACGAATACAAAGTCTACGAATTGAAGAGATTATTTTTCTGGTATTCCTGATTCCATCGATACTGATTACGATCAGAGCCAATTGGTACTTTTATACCACGACGGGTGCTGATTCAAAGAAAATTGAAGGTGGCATCTCCCGTATTATTGTAACTCTAATATTAATGATGATTTTTTATTGGTTTCTCTGGTACAGACCAGATAAGAAAGCTTTCAAATTTATCCGTGAGATCGCCCCCTTTATTTTTGCAATCGCCATCTACACCAATCTTCATGATACGATTCATTTTGTAAATCCCCACGATGTTCACTTTCAACTGAATGCCATTGATGAATGGATGTTTGGTGTGTCCCCGACAGTGTGGGCTGAGAAGTTTTATACTCCTTGGCTGACAGACTGGTTGTCTTTTGCTTATATGAATTATTTCTGGATTACCGTCATCCTGGTGCTTTACATGTATTACAAGGGTGAGAAGCGTGAATTCAGAACCGTTATGCTTACCATGATGCTGTGCTACTACGGTGGCTATATGCTCTACATTTTGTTGCCGGCAGCGCCCCCTCGTCTTGCCCTGGCCGATCTTTATACCATCAATATTTTTAAGGGTACCTCACTCATCTCAGATAGTGCCCGTGCAGTTGTGAATATCAGTGCAGCCTCAGCCAGGGGGGCTTTCCCATCTCTACACTGTACCATCACATTTCTCACTTTAGGTATGGCCTGGCGTTTTCACAAAGGGCTATTTTGGATTTTTCTCCCCATCGGTGTGTCATTAATCGTTGCTACGGTCTATTTACGGCACCACTATATTGTAGATATCTATGCTGGTCTGTTCCTCTGCGCCGCAGTCTGGTATATCACGCCCTATATTGACAATAAGTGGCGGGCCTATCAGGCCAGGAAGGGAATTATCACCCAGTCGCCCCCCGTCTTACCTGTTGGTGAAAAAGCATAATCTCGGGCTATCCACTCTAAACATTTTTGTTTGGGGATAGATTCGAGGGGAGTAATATTTAATCATGCGTCGACTAGCTCTCAATTTTCTACTTATCCTTGTACTGTTTGTGGGAATCATTAGGGCTGCTGATCCCGAATGCAGTTATTGCAATAAGACCATTGAGGGCAATTACCTCTCAGTTGATGGCAAATCCTACCACGAGGATTGTTACCGGGATCATGTCCAACCGAGATGCGCCCATTGCGGGAAAGTGATCGATGGTAAATACGCCTTATTGAATGATGAAATGTATCACCCCGAGTGCTACACAAACCACATTCTGCCCAGGTGTGCTATTTGTGATCAGCCTCTCCAGGGCAAGTATTACACCGACTACTGGGGAAATTCATTCCACGAAAGTCACTCCTCAGAGCTATCTGAATGCCATACATGTGGCCGGTTGATTTGTGATGAGTTGACGGGTGGCGGTTATGAGTTGAGTGACGGTCGATATCTTTGTGGTATTTGCAACGAGACGGCAGTAACCGGGGATTTCCTACTGGAATCATCTCTGAGTTATGTCCTCAGACTATTAGAAGCCAACGGGATTGACAATTTACCTGATGATATCCCGATTACTCTGGTAGACCAACAGAAGTTGAGACAGCTCTCCGTATCCTATTCTGATGCCATGCATGGCTTTACGGATCACAATACGCAGACGCGTAATGGTCACATCGTTTCAAAGGAAAGTCACATCTACATCCTTTCACATCTTCCTCTTACGATGTTTAGAGCAGTGCTAGCTCATGAGTTACTCCATGTCTATTTGTTTGAGAGGAATCTGGATTTAAGGTCTGATATCCGAGAGGGGTTCTGCAATTTGGGCAGTGAGATGGTCTATCAGGATACCCCTTCTGAATATGCTGAATTCCGTCTGCTCAATATGACAAAAAGTCAGGATCCTGATTATGGTTATGGATATCGGAAAATGTCTGGCTTACTGGATCAGCGGGGGTGGCGATATCTGTTGGAAACTCTGGATGAGATTAACTGATTCGTATAAACAAAAAAACCCGATCAAATGACCGGGTTTTTTGTGATCCCTAGGAGAATTGAACTCCTGTTGCGAGAATGAAAATCTCGAGTCCTAACCACTAGACGAAGGGACCAATTTTCAAAGCGCGAGAAAATCATTTATGTCCATATCGAACAGAAACAAAAATTCATCGGCTATCATGGGGTGAACGGTCGGGCTTGAACCGACGACCACGCGGACCACAACCGCGCGCTCTACCAACTGAGCTACGCCCACCATGCATACTTTAAAAAGCGGGTCAATATATACGGTTGGAAATGTTACTCCAAACGCTTTTCATCAGGTATTCTGGCCTAATTTTTTAGGCACCAAATTCCTTGAAAGTTGGCTGTAGACAGGGATTCCACCAGAATAATCAGGCCAGAGTTCACCTTCAATCAAGGGTTGACAATAGGTCCGGAATGCCTCAGTTACATGGAAGCCATCCTCGCGAATATAGTCCACAGGAAGCACCTTTTCCTTGTTGGCAATGTTAACAATATCGGTATGTCCAACTGACCAGGAGTAGGGTGTGTTCGAATCTCTAACGATGGTTACCATCTGACCATTTAGGCCTTCTGCAGCCAGTCGAACGGCCTCTTTTCCAACTGCAATAGCCTGCTCAACATCTGTTTTGGATGCAATGTGGCGACCAGAACGTTGGAAATAATCAGGCAAGGCGTTATGGACTTTAATATTCAGTTTATTCTTAATCAGGTTGGAGATAAAATCTCCAGCGCCACCCAATTGAGTGTGGCCAAACATATCTACAGTTCCAGCATCAGCGACAAATTTACCTTCTGCATTTTGAAGACCTTCTGAGACGGCAACAACACAATAGCCTACCTTCGCTCGAATACGCTCAACTTCGGCCAGGAAAGATTCTTCTCTGAACGCAATTTCAGGTAGCAGAATAATGTGGGGACCTTCATTTTCATTGGTTCCGGCCATTGCGGTAGAGGCTGCAATCCAACCAGCGTGGCGCCCCATTGTCTCCGCGACAAAAGCCTTGGTACTATCATGATGCATGGAGGCCACATCAAAGGAGGCTTCACGGAGGGAAACAGCATTGTATTTTGCTACTGAACCAAATCCAGGGCTGTTATCTGTAACCGGAAGATCGTTATCCACTGTTTTTGGTACACCAATACAGGTGACATCATAACCCATGTCATGCGAAAGTTGGGAAATCTTGTGAGCCGTATCCATAGAGTCGTTGCCGCCATTATAAAAGAAGTAACGGACATCATGAGCTTTGAACACTTCAATTATTTTTTCGAAGTCGGCACGGTTTTTTTCCAGGGAGGGCAACTTTTTGCGGCAGGATCCAAAAGCTGCTGAAGGGGTGTAGGGTAGCCGGTCAATATCAGCTGGGCTCTCTTGACTAATATCAACCAGATTCTCTTCCAGTACTCCATTAATACCATAGAGACCACCATAAATATTGTCAATGATCCCAGATTCCTGAGCTGCCTTAATCACGCCATAGGCAGATCCGTTTATGACACTGGTGACACCCCCTGATTGGGCGTATACGGCATTTGCTTTAGCCATTTTTAATATTCTCCATTTTTAAAGCTGAGCTATTACTCTTAAGAAATTCTTTCACCGGATTTAAAATCCTTATCCAGCACGTCAATTTCTTTAAGTTTATCTTCTAATTTATTAAGACGAGAGTTGGCAATCAGCGCAAAAGCGAGTCCTGCTAATCCGAATACAAATCCAATCGTTTCCATATATGTTTCCTACCAGTTTCTTGCTTTGCGGATGGCTTTGATGGCATATGGAGCAGCTTCCTCAGCCAGATCTAGAAGTTTAAGAGCATACTGTTGAATTTCCCATTGTGCACCTGGGTGAATTCGTAGTTCAACAAAGTGGATCAAATTGTGGAGATTTACAGTAGCATACATCTCAGTATACATGTTTTGAGGAAGCACCATTCTGGCTTGCTCTCGGGCGACACCCTGCTTGATCAAATCTTCATAAAATTCGAAAGCACCTGTAGTATGTGCATTCACAAGATCATGAAGATTCTTTCCATCTTTTGTCTCCTCGAGTAGCTCATCTGTGCTGGCCTGACGATTGGTTTCGGCCTGCTGACGGTAAGCTTTGGGGACATAGAACTCAAGGTTCATAGAAGTATAGCGGCGACTGATCTCATTATATGACCAGGTGCGATGACGGTGCCATTGGCGGGTCACGAATAGAGGGCATTTAATATGGAAGGTGAAGGCGACATGCTCAAAAGGGGAGGTGTGCCGTTCATCTGCAAGATATTGAATAAGGACTTTATCTTTCTCATCCAATTCTTCACGACGTTTTCCAAATGAAACTCTGGCTCCATTAACAATTTCTACATCTGATCCCATGGTGTTGATAAGACGAACAAAACTGATCTCATCACCGAGGACATCAAATGCTTCGAATTGCTTTGAATCATTACTCATTCTATTTCCCTTTCCGTGCATTATACCGATTTATAAATGCCTCTACCAATGCCTTATTACCGCCTGTCATGCCTGGTTTGATAATGGTGTCTGGCTGGTTGTATGATATTTCAGCTCCGGTAATGGTTTTCATGGTTCCACCAAGCCCTTTTAGCAGAGCATGGCCTGCACAGACATCCCATTCGTTTTTGGGGCGTAAGGTGACAAAGAAATCCTGTTGACCCGCTGCAACCAATCCAAGTTTGTAGGCAACGCTCCCGATGGGAATTAATTCTTTAAACTCGTTAGCCCAGGGTTTCCAGAGTCCGCGTCGAGTTTCAGAACGACTGTTTAAACAGCCAACATCCTTTAATAGGGTCTCCTGGCAAAGCACGGCTTTTTGATCCTGATACCAGACCACACCATCCTGGTCTGTTCTGATGAGTTCTTCAGTGACAGGATTGTAGAGAACACCCAGTATGGGGATTCCATTTTGGGCCAAGCCGATGGAGGTCACAAAATGAGGGATTCCTTCGATAAATTCCTTGGTCCCATCAAGGGGATCCACAATCCAGACAAACTCTTTATCCAGACGCTCCGGGGAGTCTACAGTTTCTTCGGACAACCACCCGTATTCCGGGGTTGCCTCCATGAGAAATTGCTTTAAAAAGGCATCAGCCTCATGGTCGGCTGTCGTAACTGGGTTATGATATCCTTTATCATGAATCTCATAGGTATTTTTGTAATATTTGAGCAGAATCTGGCCTGCTTTTTGGGCGGCATCGGCTGCTAGTGTATGTAGATTTACCATTGCTGTATATAACATTTTGCACCTCTTGGTGCCAGTTCGTAATTCGTGGTTTTTGTCAGGTTTTTAGTAGAAGAGCTCAGCGGATTAAAGAGGATTATTTATCCTTCAGTAGATCAGGGATAGCAATATCAGTCCGTTCCAACAAACCCTGATGGTATTCATAGACTTTCGAGCTTATGCGAGCACCCACTTTTTGCGCAGAGGCGTGATCATCCCAACCACGTGTCAAAATAACCAATACAAATGGAGGTAAATCAGGAGGATAAACCAGGGCGGCATCATGGGCAATATGCGTGATTGAGCCAGTTTTGTGCGCGACAATGACATCTCCGGGCAGTCCTGCAGGTATCATTGTATTATAGTGTTGACGCTTAAGAATTTCCTGCATCTCATGCCGTGAAGAATCAGCAACCAGCTCCGAGTTGTAAACCGCCTCCATGACCTTCATCATTCCATAAGCTGAAGTCACATTGTTTAACCCCAAATTGTATGCTTTGAGATCTTCAACACCACGCATGACCAGGACACCATCTGCCTCAATTTCCCGCATGGTAGCCCCAATTGAATCTGCTCCGGTGTATTCCATTAAGATATTTGTAGCCAGATTACTGCTATGGGTGATCATCTTCTCCATGATGTCATAAAAACTGATATTATTATCGAGTTGGGGGTATAGAATATCATCTTTTTCTGATTCAATGGGCAGGCTGTATAAAGTGCCATCGACAATACTGGTGAATTGATTAATGACTGGAATTTCACTATTCAAATCGATGATACCTTTGTCTCTCATTTTGAATAGCTGGAACATGACTGGGGTTTTCATCGTGCTGGCTGCGAGGAAAAGTTCGTGGGCATTATAAGCTAGAATTTCTCCGGTCTCCAGATTCATATAGGCAATACCCACTTCATGGGGAACTTCGATCTCTTCTGCTGGTTTCAAGCCTGAGCAAGAGATAAAACCAAGCACGACAATGAGGTTAATAGAAATAAGCCAGATTTTTTTCATTTAGTTGTTTCCTTTATTGTCTTTGCTTGAGTCAGCAGCAAAAACATTTTCGGCAAAATAATTCTCAACTTCTTTGCGAATGATATCGCCTTCAGGCGAATAGTGGGTGGCCATTCTCAGATAGTATTCTGAAAAATATTCATATTCCACGGCCTCAATAAATCTGCTGTCTGTAATGATCTCATCTCTTTGCAGACGATTGAGTTCATCATAATAGTATCTATTTGCACTCGCAGTACCCGATAGCGTGGATGCAAAGGTCTTCCAGATGAGTTGGTTCTCATCATTATACTGGTTTTCGATGGTATGAACGAGATCACCGTTCTTGTCCAGGGCTGTTTCGGTAAGCACTTGTCCTTCGTCATTATGGGTGTAATTGGAAATAAATACAGGTTTACCTCCAGGATCTAATTGAGCAGATTTTAAAAGCTTGCCACCTCGATAGGCATTGCGCTTTTCCCAGTCGGTTTCGCCACTGGAATTATAAGAAATAATCTGGATGCTTTTACCTTGCCCGTTCAATTTAGAAACCACGCGAGAAGTCAGGTCACCCTTGAATTGTCCAGCTGAGGTACTATCCCCAAAACCTATCGGTGCATAGGTGGTACTGGTGATGCTCCGGTTGAGGTGATCGTAGGTGACTTCCCGGTAAATTGATCCATCCTTCTTACTATGGACTTCCTTATCAATACGCTTCTCAGTGTCAAAGAATAGCTCCCAGCTTAACAAACCATCATTGGTGAATCGGTGTTGTGACAAGAGTGTATCATGCAACCCATACTTCGACTCAACCCTGATATAGTCAACCCGCTCAAATGTTGAATGACCTGTTGTATCGCCACCAGGGCGGAGGAGCCACGACTCATTCAGGTCAAACTGGTTATTGTAAAACAGGGTTTTATTGATACCACCACCGTGGTAAAACACCCAGGTACCATCAAAGGAGTCGGGGGAAGAAAAGCTCTCTGTAAATGCAGGTAAGTTAAAGGTATCATAGAATCGACTCACTGCTGATGTGAAGGTATCCGGGAGCGCTGAGAGTTCTTCTCGGATAACTCTATCCTGATCGTCCCTAAACCAGGTGTGCAGCCATTTCGCTTTACCATCCAGATCATAGGTTACCTCATCAGAGATAAGACCCTCATGGTTAAATTGCCTGACTGCAGCTGGAAAAAATCCATTTTGATTTGAATAGATACTATCTCGAAGTACTTGATTCATTTCTCCAAGGACTGAGCGTTTAAAAATGGCTCCGCTCCTGGGTAATCGATATTCAATAATTTTTGAAGTCGAATTCTCATTGGTAATTTCTTCGACGAAGGGGCTGCGATGATTGAATTTCACAATGTGCTGAAGCTGGCTGGGTGAAGCTGGGTGTTTCCAGGATCGTAAAGAGTGCTTAAAAAGTTCAAGATCACCTCCACGGGTGAATAGAAAACGTCCATCCACACTGAAGTTACTTCGCTCCACAATTCCCCTGGAATTATAGAAAAGATCACTTGACCAGGCTGGATTTCCATCTGGAAATAATTCAGAAATTCGAGTGACTTCACCCCTGGGGTTGAAATCGTATTTATAAGGGGATTTGCCAGCATCGTAGATTGTCTGGTTAGCGAGACGCCCAGAAATGCTGTAGGTATTTTGCAGCTCCAATTCATCTGAGCCCCGTCTGAAAGCTTCTGTATAAAGTAGTGAATCATTGCCATCAAAAATCATCCGCATGCGTCGATAGCCATTCCGATCAAAGAGAAAGAATTCACGACTCAACAATTCATCCATCTTACCGTACCAAGAGCGTTGACTTAATTGCCCCTGTTGTTTATAGCTTAAGAATCGCAACTGAAGTTGATGCTCCGGTTCTGAAAAGTAGTAGCCGCCAATAAGCTCCTCACCGGCATACACCAGAGAATCTGATCTTAGAGGATGACCATCCCTTCCCAGATATTTGATGATTATGAGGAAGCCATTCTCATCAAAGAGGCGTTCCAGCGCAGGTCGCCCATTTTTATAATAAACAATTTCTGTTCCAGCCTCACCTTTATACTCAATTTTATCTGTCCAATAGCTGCGCTCTTTGTTGAGGATTTTTCGGATGGGTCGTAAGTATTCCTTGAGTTGCCAATCAGAGATAAAACATGAATTGAGTCCTATCACAACGCCTGCAGAGAGCAAAATAAAACGCACAATATTTCTATTGAATGATATCAACGATCTGACCTGTTAATCCATCGAAAGAAGGTTAATAGCAGAACGACAACTCCTGCAAAGACATACAAGCCACCTGGGAAGACCAGATCCAGCATGCTTAGTCGTCGATCAGCATTTTTGGTTTCAACATCCGGCTGACATTTTCCAGTTTCCCATCGGTTTCTGCTGGCTTGAGGTTCAATATTTTTGCGATGAGGGGATAAATGTTAACATTCTCTACAGTGGGGTGGACGTAGCCGTGCTTAAATGCAGGACCGCTAGCATAGAAGATGGCATGCATGTCCTTATAGCGTGGGTCATAACCATGGGTTCCACCTACATAATCCGAGGGGTACTCTCGGGCTCTCCAACCGACACTCCAATGAAGATCAGGTGCGGCTACGATATCCATGACGCGGGGATGACTTCCGTAATGCAAAGCGTCCGGGATACTATCTCGTTTCCATACTTGCAGATGCTCTGCACGCTGGAGGTTCAGGTAGACAGAATCCAGATACTCAGGCATTGCATCAAACATCCAGATAGGATTGCTACCCAACGCAGTATCTATCCAGGCTGGTTGGATATAGTCGTCGAAGTAAATTATTTTGTCGCCTGATGTGCGGGCCATACCATGATCTGATGTAACGATCACATTGACCTGATTAGCGATGGGCAACTGGGCAAGTTTGTGGCGGAAATCCCCAATCAGACTATCCAGATATTCGAGTTTGGCTTTGACCTCTTCACTCTCTGGGCTGAATTTGTGTCCAACACCATCTGGTTCAGGGTAATACCAGGTGATAAGGCGGGGACGTTGATCTTTGGGTAGAGATAACCATGCGATAACACTATCCACGCGAGCTTCATAGGGGAAAGTGTGGTTATATTTTTTCCAGCGGGAAGGATAGGTGCCCGATACCGGAGCTTCGCTGCCCACCCAGTAAAATGAACCAGTTTTTAGACCCTGTTTTTCAGCGGTAACCCAAATGGGTTCTCCCCCATAAAAATCCCCATTCTCGACAGCATCCCGATCTCGAATCTTGTAGTATGCGTCCATATCAGGGTCGTAGAATGTGTTTTGCACAATACCATGATTATCGGGATAGAGACCGGTTGCTATACTATAGTGATTCGGGAAGGTTTTGCTGGGGAAAGCTGGCTGTAAAGACTCAAGCTTGACACCCTCGCGTGCAATGGCTTCCAGGTTTGGCATATTTGCCATTTGCGGATAATCCCAGCGACAACCATCCAGTGAAAGCATGACAACGTACTGCTCCTTGGGGATTTTCTTTACATATGGGTTGCTGGTACAAGCAATTAGAACGAATACGATGAGTATTAGTATAGCAAATATTTGGATGCTTTTTGGAGTTTGCATGGTTCCTCTCTGTAAGAATTCCCTTAGTAGATGTGAGCTCAATTTAGCCATTCAATTTGAGAGCAATAATCTATCTGAAACAGCTTACCAATTCAATACTGCATATCTACGTGATATAGTATCTTGTGAAAATTGATGGTAATAAATCAGGGATGTGTATTTTTGGGTGGGACCATTTTTGCGGTGCGGTAAGCACCATAAAAATCGGCCAGCCAAAAGAGGGTCATAAAACTGGCATTTATCCCGGTTCGAATGGAGTTCTCTGCCTGGTTGTGAGTATAGGTGTTATAGGCGAAGCCAGCTACAAGCAGAAAACTGAATAGACCGTCAACCGGATGCCCGGCATATGCTCGACCCAAACCTGGTACAATGGATAGTGTGGTCGCTAGCAGTAGGCTTTTACCTGGTTTTGGCTCTCTTGCCCAGTCAAGAGGATCAACCAGCCGACCATCATACTGGATGCTTGAATTGGGGAGCTGTAAGTGGTAATGCCGTGCTGCAGTGTTACAGCGGACGAGTCGATCCGTCCCCATAATCGCTCCCTGAAGAGCCCCCTTTTCCAGTATTGCATCAACCATATAGTTTGAGCATGATTTTTGGAATTGACAGTTTAATCCAGGCTGTCCATAGCTAAAATGTTGCCAAGTTTGAATCGGTTTCAGGATCATTTTTTGCCCCAAGGTAAGGGAGTCCTGAGCATAAATTGAATCCAGGGGTGTCATGTTCTGAGCTGTCAAATTCAGCGCGACAAAGACGATTGCAAGGCAGGTATGTTTCAGGAATCACCTTCTGTTTGATTCAAGTTTAGTGTAATTAGAGTCTGTCTTTAAACGCTTCTTTTACAACGAATTTGACGAAATTCACGAAAATATTTAATGCTATTTCGTAATGTTCGTCAAATTCGTTGTGAAAAACTGTAATAGCATCTGCTTAAAAATTACTTTATGGGTAGACGCTAACTGGTATAAGCTAACCTTAGCGATTGAGTGATGTGTGCAAGCGTGTAAAGAAATCAATAAAGAATTGCTGGTCTTGCACCGGTCCGGATTCAACAATACTGGAACCTTCGTAATGTTCCCCTTGGACTGTCAAACGTACTCGAGTCTGCTGGAGAGAAAGCTCTTCCAGATTAACTGTCATTGTGTAGGTATAGGAATCGGCTCCTGAAGAGCTTGAATTATCGGATCCCCAAAAGAAGTTAGAATCATGATTATGGGAGCGGGATCTGTGGGAACGCTGAGGGTGACGCCGATCATCGTTATCATCATCGTCGTCATCATTATCACCATCAAATGCATCAAACATCCAGGCTAAAAATAAACCAACAACAGCTATAGTGCCGGCAATCAGACAAAAGGTCCCCAGTTCACTCTCAAAATCACTCTGCGCACCCGTTTCCCGACTAATGGGTGCCAGGGAGCGTTCCGAAGTTCTGCTGGCAGTCATGAGCCCCAAACCCATGTCGACATTGCCTACAGTGTAGTGCATTTCCTGAAGGACAACGCTTGCAGCTTTGGCAACCTCAGCGGGGCTGCCATTAAAATCTCGGGTTTGGAGTACACGGGCTTGCTCAGGGGTGAGTTCAGCGGGTCTATATGCGCACCCTGAAATAACAAATGACAGGTAAAAAATTAGTAGCCAGCTCGCTCCTCGTGAGAAGCGATTAATCGATGAAATTTTCATAAGATATCTCCCTTACACTTCCCCAAAAATCAGTGTTTGTTCCCCTGGGTGATCAATTTTGTGTTTTGCACTCCTAGCATAAATCTTAATTTGATATTAGCAAAGGATTATTATCATAAAATATTTATAGTAAGGTGCTTCATGCTTGTAAAAAATGTGGTGTTAACAGTCATTCTACTGGTATTAATAGGTTGTTCATCTGATAAAATTGGTGATGTCAATGAGGAGAAAATGCAAATGCACGATTTTGATAAATTATGGAATTATAATGAACCTGCTGAAACAGAGCATAAATTCAGGGGTGTCCTGGCCAGTACGAATGCACTGGAGAAACCGGAATACCAACTTGAGCTGAGAACTCAACTTGCCCGGACCCTGGGTCTTCAACAGAAATTTGAAGATGCCCATGCAGTGCTGGATCAAATTGAGCAGGAGCTGACACCTGCGTATCCAGTTGCGAAGATTCGTTATTTACTGGAGCGGGGCAGGACTCACAATTCATCTGGAAAGAAAGAAGAATCATTAGCTCTGTTTATGGAAGCCTGGGAGTTGGGTGTAGAGGTAAAAGCTGACTTTTATGCCGTGGATGCAGCTCATATGCTCGGAATTGCTGCCAAGCAGGATCAGCAGTTACCCTGGAATGAAAAGGCTATGAAATTGGCTGAAAACAGCCCTGATAAAAGGGCACAGGGTTGGTTAGGTTCCCTATATAATAACATCGGTTGGACCTATCATGATATGCAGGAATATGAAAAGGCTCTGGCGGTTTTTCTCAAAGCCCTGGACTGGCGCACAGCTCATGAACAGGTCATTGAAACTCAAATTGCAAGATGGTGTGTCGCACGCACCCAGCGTTCACTGGGTAATATTGACCAAGCCTTGGCGATGCAGTTTGACCTACAAAAGGAGAAGCAGGCAGCAGGACAAGATGAAGATGGTTATGTCTCTGAGGAAATTGCCGAGTGTCTTACCCTGCAGGGAAAACCTGCAGAAGCTGCGCCATACTTTCTGAGAGCCTGGACACTCCTTTCACAGGATATCTGGCTAAAACAGAATGAAGCGGAACGGCTGGAAAGATTAAAAACACTTGCTGATAAAAAGTTCTAGTCCTGAGGATTTCCCTGCTTGATCCTACTTATTGATAATTACGACTCCTTTACCTATAACCTGTACCAACAGGTCTCAAGTTTTGGGCAAGAGGTAATGGTTGAAAAAAATGATGCGCTTTCATTGGATGATATTTCAACGCTGAATCCTGAACGAATTATTATTAGTCCAGGTCCCAGGACACCAGCCGATTCTGGCATCTGTATTCCTGCCATCAGGACATTTTCAGAAACTACCCCCATCCTGGGAATCTGTCTGGGTCATCAGTGTTTAGCAGTCGCCTTCGGTCAATCGGTGGTTCCCGCACATCGTCTTGTTTACGGGAAGACGACGACTATCACGACCACGAACTCAAGAATCATGGCAGATCTGGAATCCTCCTTTGAGGTGGCACGCTATCATTCCCTGGTTATTGATAATGTGCCAGAAGGCTTTCAGGCGACCTCTTATGATGCAGCTGGAGATATTATGTCCATGGAGCATACACACTTACCCCTCTTTGGATTGCAGTTTCATCCCGAATCCTTTTTAATGATGAATACTGGGAATCGTATTATCAAAAGATTCCTGGCACTGTGATATGAGCAAGGAGCAACTCTGGGCTAAAGTTTCCAAAGCTAGTGAGATCAGTTTTCGTACTGATGGAGATGGCACTTCAATGTGGCGTGACCTTCTGGCTTCCGACCCCTGTGCAAGTTTTGTCCTCAAGCATTCAAATGAGTTACCGGCCCTCCTGGATTTTCTTGAAGAGCATCGTGAAAAACTATGTAGCGGATATTTTAGCTATGACCTGGGGATGGCTTTACAGGATGTGAGCAGTCGGCACTCCAGGCAAATCCCCCTGGCGGTTATTCATGCCTATGATAAGTGGGTTGAGTATCAGCAGGGCCAGCCAAATTATGTGGGATTTAACCCAATTGGTTTAGCCGAGAAAGAACCAGGCCTGGAATCGGCCTCTTCCATTGAATTTACAGCTAACATTTCTGAGTCAAGTTATGCGCGCAGCATTGCTCGCATTCATGAGTACATCCGCGCTGGTGATTTTTATCAGCTCAATTATACACAACAGCTTGTGGGCAGGTCTCAACGTCCAATTTCATATCCCGCCATGTTAAAAAATCATCCTGCTGACTATGCCATGGCTATGGAATTTGACGACATGAAGATACATTCACTTTCACCCGAGCTATTTCTCCATCACAAGAATGGAATTTTAACTACGGAACCTATTAAGGGAACCCGTCCCCGTGGGGCAAGCCAACAGGAAGATGATGCTCACAGGCAAAGATTGATGAGTAGTGGAAAGGAACAGGCCGAGCTTTTCATGATTACGGATCTTCTCAGGAATGATCTGGGCAAAGTCAGTGAGGTTGGCAGTATTGCTCTTGAGGCTGTCAGGGATATGCGAAAACTTCCCAGAGTGTGGCACACCTACTCCAGAATCTCAGGTCGCCTCAGGCAGGATCTTAAGCCCATCGATGCTCTTCTTTCCATGTTGCCTGGTGGCTCCATTACAGGTTGTCCCAAAAAACATGCGATGGAAATTATCGATGAATTAGAGGATAGTTCCAGGGGCATTTACACGGGTTCCATGGGATATTTTCATCCTGATGGAGACTTCAGTTTCAATATTGCCATTCGTACCCTGGTTCAGCAAGGTTCTGAAATTTCACTGGGTTCAGGAGGGGGAATAACCATTGACTCCAATTGGGAGGATGAGTGGGATGAACTCATGGTGAAAGCCTCAACCTTTAAATAGCAAAATCGATTCGCCTGCTCCCCCAAAAATATATGTTCATTAAATCCCCTTGTGACTTGTTTTCAGGGACGACACCCATAGATTTCATCATAAATAGTGAGGGGATGTCATGCATAGATTAATAATATCATTAATTTTAGTTTTTGTTACAGCTGTAATTTGTCAGGCGCAAATGTGGCAACAGAATGACCAAATATTTAACCCGAGTGGGATTCCCTCTTTACCCTTTTCGCAACCTCGCTTTGCGGATCTCGATAATGACCAGGATATGGATATGATTCTGGGGAATATTAGTGGACCTCCACTGTATTTTGAGAATACAGGGTCACAAACTTCACCACATTTCCAAGTTGGAGAGAGCCTTTTTGCTTCAGTTCAGGAATTAGACTGTGAAATAGGGGTTTGTGCTGACCTTGATGCCGATGGTGATCTTGATTTTATCAGCGGTGGATATACCGGGCTACAATTATACGATAACACAGGTACGTCAAATGCTGCTGTGTTTGAAAAGGTGGATGGGTTTTTTGACGGAATGAGTCTTGGGGCTAATCCAGTGCCGCATTTTGCCGACATGGATAATGACGGAGATATGGATATGGTCATTGGCCTTAGCGAATCAGGGGCCATCCACTACTATCAAAATTATGGAACAACTGAGGATGCCATTTTTATGGATGGAACTCAGGAGGTCTGGTTTGATGTGGGATTATACGCCTACCCCTGGTTTTCTGATCTTGATGTCGATGGTGATTTCGATCTTCTGGTGGGTCGCGATGGCTATGGTTTCTATTATTATCAAAATACAGGGAGTCCTTCTGCGTGGAACTGGATTTTGACAAGCACCCAATTCTCTGGACTCGGTGGAGCTACCTACTGGAATTCACCCTGCTTGGTGGATTTGACGGGAGATGGTAAGCAGGATCTGGTTCATGGGACAGCATCAGGTCCTCTCAAATATTATCGCAACACAGGCTCCCTGACATCGGCCTCCTGGTCTGAAGTGACCTCATTATTTGGTGGTGTTATCGATGTAGGTGGTGCTAGTAATCCCGAGTTTATCGATTTTGACGACGATGGGGATTTAGATCTTCTTAGCGGGAGTCAAGGGGGTGACATTAAATATTATGAAAATACGGGCAATGCCTCCGGACCCGCCTGGACAGCCAACCATGCTCAGTTCAGCAGTATTGATCACTCAATTTATTCCGCAGTTGCTGCTGGTGATCTCGATACAGATGGTGACTATGATCTGGTAGTAGGTGATCTCAGTGGAAATCTTTACTATCACAGAAATACAGGTACGGGATTTGTTCTAGAGTCTGCAGAATTTTCCGGGATCAATGTGGGAGGCTGGTCCAGCCCCAGATTGTATGACATTGATCAGGATAGTGACCTGGACTTATGTATTGGTCGCGAAGATGGGCAAATTTCATATTATGAAAATACTGGAACCAGTCTGGACGCTCTTTGGACCGAGAATACTGACTTCTTTAGTGGTCTAGATGTGGGTAGCAACGCCGTTTTAAGTCTGGGTGACATCAATCTGGACGGAAATTTGGATATGCTGGTGGGGAAGGGCTTTAGAGCCGTAAAATATTTTAGCTACGAGAATAACAGCTGGACGGAATATCCCGATTCATTATCAGCATTTACTTTTGGGCAAAATGCCACGCCAGCCCTGGCTGATCTCAATGGAGATGGTGATCTTGACCTCACTGTGGGGAATTATGATGGGACCTTTAACTATTTTGAAAACCTGAATATCGTAAGTGTTGGGAATGAAGGTGTGCAGCCTAATTCTCCAACATTGTATGCTGCCTACCCTAATCCCTTTAATCCCGCAGTTACTATTCGCTACGAGCTCAATGAAACAAGAAACACCACTATCACTATTTACGACTTAAAGGGGTGCAGGATCACAACTTTATTGGATCAGAGCCAGGCATTTGGTACTCATGAGGTTGAATGGACCGGGCTTAATGGGCAGGGCCGGCGGGTTGAATCTGGTGTCTATCTTGTGGTTCTCGAAGCGGGTGGGAATAGTCATACTCAAAAGATTACCTATTTGAAGTAAAAAAAGAGCCCCGACAGGCATGTCGGGGCTCTTTGAGTATGAAACCTGTTTGGCTTCGCGAAAACAGGTTTTAGGTGAGGTCCATTTCCTTTACGGCGACTTTCACTCCAGAATTCATCTTGCGGCGTATATAAGAGAAGACCTCCAGGAGGGGCAGGTCCTTGGGACAGACATCGTCACAAGCCATCATACCGATACAGCCGAATACACCAATATCAGTTGAGACCAATTCGAACCATTCCTGCTCTCCACGGGTATCCCGGGGATCGAACATGAAACGACCAATCCGGTTCAAACCAGCAGCACCTAGAAAATCAGGATAAACCTGGGCTGTGGCGCAAGCTGCCACACAGCAACCACATTCGATGCAGCGTTCAGATTCATAGATTTTATTGGCTGTAGCATTGTCCATACGCTCTTCTTGAGCAGTTGGATCAAATTCCTTGGTGGTATGTATCCAGGATTCCAGACGTTTGGCCATGTCATGGAACCAGACACCGGTATCGACGGAAAGATCACCGAGGAGTTTAAAGAAGGGCAGTGGATACAATTCAATGGTATCTGCCAGATCAGCAGTGAGTGTCCGACAGGCAAGCGTGGGTCGACCATTGATCATCATGGCGCATGAACCACAGATACCAGCCCGACATACAAAATCGTACATGAGATCCGGAGCCTGCTTTTCTCTAATGCGATGTAGTGCAGTAAATAGATTTAAACGAGGAGTCTCCTCCAGCTCAAAGGTATCTATATGCGGCTCATCATTCTCTTTGGTGGGGTTATATCTGAATATTTTAAATGTCAGGGTACGTGCCATTATTTTGCATCCTTATAGGGTGATTCTTCACGCCAGGCTTCTTTAGGGAGTTTCACTCCAATAGGTTCACTTGTCTCATGTTTTCCCAGCGCTTTTTGCTCGGCATCGACTTTGGCGTTGTAGGCTTCAAGACTCAGATCCATATCGATCATCTGTCCGCCACCGTATCCACGATCACCTGGGGGTAAATCAAGTTGGCCAACAGGTTCATAGCTGAATTCAGGTTCATCAGCGCCAGTTTTCCAGGTTGCTAGGGTTCTATTCAACCAGTTTTTGTCATCTCTGGCTGGATAATCCTCGCGAGTGTGAGCACCGCGCGATTCAGTTCTCAGCAGTGCTCCCTTGGCGATAATGTAGGCCTGTTTTGCCATACCTTCAATCCGGAGGGCTTGTGAAAGTTCAGGATTCATACCGGGAGGATTTGATTTGACCTTCACATTTTTTACACGCCCCAATATTTCCTTTAGGCCGTTGACTGCTTTTTCCAAACCTTCACCAGTTCTGAAAATGTGAACATGATCTTTCAGAAGTTCAGCGATTTCGTCACGGAGGGCGTAAACATCTTCTTTGCCTGAATTGGTTAATAGATGCTCAATCAGGTCAGTTTGTTCCTTGCCAAATTTCTCAGCCAGAGAAACATTAGCTTTCAGTTCAGTAGCTTTTGCATAATCTGCAATTTCATCGCCTACGACCATACCGGCAACAACGGTTTCAGCCAATGAATTTCCACCGAGGCGGTTAAAACCATGCATATCCCAGCAGGCTACTTCACCCAGGGCGAAAAGACCCTTCATACCATAGGCATGTCCATCCTTGTTTACACGAATACCACCCATGGAATAATGTTGAGTGGGTCGCACAGGGATGAGCTCTTTAATGGGATTTACACCGATAAAAAACATACAGATGTCATAGACTTCACGCAGTTTTGTGGTCAGGTGTTTCTCACCGAGATGACGCAGGTCTAACCAGAGGTGTTCACCATAGGACGACTGCACCCCTTTGCCTTTTAATATGTGTTGTTTCATTCTTCGGGAAACCACATCCCTTGAGGCTAATTCCTGTTTTTCTGGTTCGTATTCGGGCATAAAGCGATATTCATCTACATCTAACAGGAGACCACCGTCACCGCGACAGCCTTCGGTTACCAGAATATCTGTGGGTACGATGCCTGTTGGATGGAACTGGACTGCTTCCATATTCCCAAGTGGGACCAATCCGGTCTGTAGTGCCAACCAGGACCCCGTTCCTTCATTAATAATGGCATTGGTTGATTCACCATAGAGTCGGCCATATCCACCTGTTGCGATGGCTGTGGCTTTGGATACATAAGCCATAATTTCGCCATCGCGCAAAGAGCGAACAATGGCACCAATACACTCGCCATCTTCATGAATGAGGCTTAAGGCTTCCATACGATCATGAATGGTGATATCAAGCTGGACAGCCAGATTATCCATAGCATAGAGCACGGTATGTCCGGTTCCATCTGCTGTATAGCAAGTCCGCCACTTTGCGGTACCGCCGAAATCACGGGCAGTAATGAGACCTTCTTTTTCATCATCTTCAACGATGGTGGTTTTTTTGCCCTTGATGTACACATCCCGAGGACCGCCTTCAACACGATTCCAGGGAACACCAAAATGAGCCATTTCGCGCATGGCTATGGGGGCATTATCTGCAAATATTCGAGCAACTTCCTGATCGGCACCCCAGTCAGAGCCCTTTACTGTATCAAGCCAATGAACGGTGGGATTATCACCCTTACCTTTAACAGAATTACCGAGAGAGGCTTGCATCCCGCCCTGAGCGGCGGCCGAGTGACTTCTCCTGGGTGGAACCAGGGAAAGCATGGTTACATCAAGTCCAGCCTGAGCGCTTGCAATAGCGGCTCTTTCTCCAGCCAACCCTGCACCAATGATGAGTACATCTGTGGTTATGACCTTCATGAGAGAATTCCTTCCAGTGGACCGGCCATGGCAATGACAGTGGCAGCACCTAAAATTGTATAAAACCAAAATAGAAAATAGAACAGGGCTTTGGCATAATTGCGAACAAAGAAGGTGTCCGCAAACCATTTTACCAGGAGACGATACACACCAATGGCCATATGGGCTACCACACTCACCATAAGGATGGCGTAGAGAATCCATAGACCACTTTCAACCCGGGCGCTGGCAACCTCCTGGGTTAAACCAACGGTTTGTCCAGCTACGCCCATATCAGTAAAGATATTCCACATGACCAGAAACAGGTGAAAGGCACCGGTAGCCAGTACGATCATACCGGTTCTTACCTGGGTGATCCACAGGGATGTTTCGAAGTGGTTGCGTAATTTTATATCTGATTTGGGATCCTGGTTCCAGCCCTTACGGGAGGCTTCAAGTTTATCACCCAGTTCGAGCATCTTTTTACGATCCCGCAGTTTTCCAGGAATCTTGCGTCCGGCCCAGATGAAATGAATAAAAAATACAATGGTAACAATAAATATGAGTGGTTGTGCCATGGGGACCGTATGCTCCATGAAGTAAGCCACATCTTCGTACAGTTTTGCACTCACCAGGATACTACTTTCAAGTACAAGGTGACCTAAAATAAAGAAAGCCAGGAAGGCTCCAGTGAGACCGCTGATGCGTTCATCCATAAGGGCTCTTTTGGCTTTTTGGAAAGCGCTACTCTTTAGACTATGTCGAGTTTCTGCTTTCGGGTATAGTTCAGTATCAATACCTGTCATGATACCAGCTCCGATCTATGTTTAAAGGCTTGAGTGAATTGCCGTTTCAATTGTTGGTTTTGCACAGGGTGAATATCAACTCCCCAAAACAAATTTCAAGTGTGAAGTATGCCCATCAACCATCATTTAGCTAATTGATGTGGATTAGTCATGATTGCTCAGAGCAAATATTAAACCATTCCCACTAATTTGTCAGATATTTTTAATAATCCAATTAATTCACATGTGCATATTAACTTCCCACATTCTATTTTGTCATCATCAATATGTTCATCAAATAAAGGAGTCTGCATGAAAGATCGAATGATTTCTCTGGATGTGTTTCGCGGTATGACCGTGGGACTAATGATACTTGTGAATAATCCAGGGAGCTGGTCTCATGTATATGCCCCGCTGCGTCATGCCAAGTGGCATGGTTGGACACCGACGGATCTGGTTTTTCCATTTTTCCTGTTTATTGTTGGTGTGGCCATGGCCCTCAGTTTTGGGAAGCGCATGGAAGCTGGGGCAGATGTAGCCGCTTTAAAGAAAAAAGTATGGTCCCGAGGAGCTATTATCATTGGTTTTGGATTATTCCTAAACGCGTTTCCCTTTAACATCCCCCTCAATGCACAAGCAGCTGCTGATTTCGAATTTCTCGATATTTTTCGTCGATTCCAGACTATTCGTTTGGTAGGCGTATTGCAAAGGATTGGACTTAGCTACCTGATTGGTGGTCTGATTGTCCTCTATTTCCGTAAAAACAGAGATCGTATCCTAGCTGTCGGAGTGCTGATCCTAATTTATGAGTTTTTTATGCGGGTTCCGATGTTGGATGGTTGGGGAGCGGGAAGTTTTGGTTTGGAAGATAATTTTGTGCGCTTTCTGGATGTCCTGATTCTGGGTGAGGCACATATTTATGGCGGCATGGGATTACCCTTTGATCCTGAAGGATTGTTATCAACCCTGCCGGCGGCAGCTACATTAATGAGTGGTTTTTGGCTGGGCGAATACCTTCGAAAACCTATCGACCATCAGGAAAAACTCAGCAATTTGAGTGTGGTTGGAATCATCGTGTTTTTTATAGGTTCGATGCTCAGTCTTATTGAACCCATCAACAAACAACTATGGACTGTATCGTATGTTATCACCATGGATGGTTTGGCTATCATGATGATAGTGGTGTCCTCTTACCTGATTGATGTAAAGAAAATGAATTTCTGGACCAAGCCTGCCATCGTTTTTGGTAGCAATCCCTTAGTCGTCTTTGTCGGGTCTGGAATAATTGGTCGTCTACTGGTTAAAATCAAATGGGAAGCTGCCGATGGTCAGTATGTCACGCTCAAGGGTAGTATTTATAATGGTTTATATACCCCCTATTTTAGTGATCTAAATGCTTCACTACTGTTTGCAATCACCTTTATTATGTGCTGGCTCGGTGTTTTATGGTATCTGTATTCGAAAAAGATATTTGTAAAGATATAGGTGTATTTGAACTAAAGTTTATTAGGGAAACTTCCAATGGGATTAAAAGAATATTTACTCTTGCTACTTATGCTTGTCAACAGCATCAACGGCCAAGTCGCTGGTAATGAAAAGCGCTATGTAAGTATTGGTTCTCTCCAGAGCCATTTTTCAGCATATGGGAGTGAGCGTGCCTGGAATGGCATTTACTATGAGGGGCTACGTTGGCCTGCAGATTTTCCCCTACAAGACAATTCAGTGATCAAACGGACCTGGCTGGCTGTCGAAGATTATTCCGATAGTGCTGGTACTTTCTATGACCACTACGGGCTTTACTTTTATCATAGTAATTATAGTAGTGATGTAGGAACTACACTCTTTCCGATTGAGTTAAGTCAGACCGCCAAACATCCCAGGCCACTTGTACGGGTGAATGGTATAAGTGGGAATTATTCGCAATTTGATATCATAGATGCCATTGACCCAAATCAAATTCCCGATAGAATCATTACTAATGTTGTTAATACGAGTATGGGGCTAACTCAGACTAGAGAGGTGCTGGCTTTTGGCCAGGAGTACCATGACAATTATTTCATCAAAATTTTCAGATTCACTAATACAGGAAATATAGATTATGATGATGATATTGAATTGACCGATTCACTCAGGGGTGTGCGCATAGGCTGGGGCACGCGCTACTCATGTGGTCGTGAGGCAGCCAGCATTTATGATGGTAGCTTGGCCTATGGAAAACACAACTGGGTAACTCGTCGGGGTGAGGACTATGCAGCTCATTATATGGAACCCATCACAGAACAGAACCCTATTGCTGATTGGTTGCGCGCTGCATTCTCTTGGATGGGACAATCAGAATATCTTCCATGGGATAATATTGGAGGACCAGATGCTCTTGGGGATGGGTGCTTGCTGTCCCCCCATTTCGTTGGATCAGTGGTCTTGCATGTGGATATCAGTAGCAACGATCCCGCGGATGACCTAAATCAACCAAACACGCTAGGATGGCATGCAGGAGATAGGTATCCATCTCTGTCCCAAGTGACTGAGGAAGAATATTTTGATAATCTCTACTCTTTCCTCTCCGGGAATCCTTACCCTGATGAAACTTTTGGGGGTATCAATCGGATGGATGATGCCCTTGAATCTATCACCCATAGGCTAGACCCCTACACCATTCATGGAGATGGTGGCGGAACCAATATGATGATGACTTATGGACCATATGACCTAGCACATGGGGAAAGCATTACCATCGTGGAGGCAGAAGGTATCAACGGACTGAGTCGGGAGCTTTGTCAGCAAATCGGAGAACGATGGAAACTCGCGTATGCTAATCCCGGTGATATAGGTCCCTTCACATTGCCCAATGGGGTTGAAACTGACAATTTGGATATCTTCAAAAATAGTTGGGTGTATACCGGCCAGGATTCCATCTTAAAAACTTTTGGGAGGGCTAAAAGAAATTTTGATTCGGGATTCCAGCTGGTTTTGCCGCCTCTTCCACCTTCCAGTTTCGATGTTCAATCGGATACCGCCCAAATTTTACTTTCCTGGGAAGCCAGTCCCTCAGAATTGACTCCCAGTTTTAATGGTTACCATATCTATCGAGCAGTTGGTAGTGATAGTTCGCCATTTCAGATTATCGCTGAGTTAGAACCAGGAAGTGTAAACTATACTGATACAGCGCTGGATTTAGGCCGCTTATACTTCTATTATATTGTGGCAGTCTCGGATGGGAGCGAGAACGCAGCCGGTGATGTAAATCCTGAAGGTCCCCTGAAAAGCAACAGATTCTATACTAAGACCACCCAGGGCGCTTTTCCATTGTCCCCCTCGCATCTAGATGATCTGGCAGGCGATTATCGATTCGAATTGGAACAAAATTTCCCCAATCCATTTAATCCTCTGACAAAAATCAAATATTCTCTCGATAAGGTGGCTGACATCAATCTTCGCATCTTTGACGTAAGGGGGCATTTGGTAAGACATGCGGCTTTGGCGAGCCAGAAAGCGGGTGAGTACGAGTTTCTGTGGAACGCCTGCAATGATTTTGGCGAAGCTGTCCCGACGGGTGTATACTATTTTCAGATTCAGTCAGCCCGAAAGACCGAAACTATTAAGATGCTGCATCTTAAGTAGGAATTGGATTGTAGTCAGAACCGTTTAATATTGAAATTCAAAATTTAGCATCCAGACCTCATGGTCCTCGTAACTGATCATGGTTGCAAACCGATCTGCAACAGCGATCAGCCTCAGGCCAAGTTGCCATTGTAGTTGATCATCAAATCTGTTTCGGTAAGGTCCGGAACTGATATAATCAAACTGGTTTATGATGCTTATGGCATCTCCCATGTTGCGGGGGAAGGGGTACCAGATATTTGCCAGAGATACACGGCGTTTATCAACATAAACTGATAAATGGTTATCTATCTGCGGTATCCCGACTGTCCCTGTGACAAAAAATGAGGATTTTTGAGCATAGGGGTCCTTGAGTTCATCATCCAGAATGCTGATAAAGCGTCTATAACCGTTCTCCTCACGCAATCGTTCACGATTTGTCTGTGAGAAGGCTTCCAGGTAGTTTGTCCATCCAAATGCCAGGCTGACTTTATATACCTCACCCCGTTCGGGTAATAATTGTAGCTTCAGCATCAGGTCTGCTTGGTTGATGGCAGATTCCGTTGCCCATACATTGGTTTCAGCACTAATGAACCAGATGGAAACACCTGTTTTAAGTTGTCGAATATTTTCGGTGTTTGGATCCCATCGACCTGAACCATAAACCCATGTTCTGGGGGTGGATGCAGTGGGTATATCAATCAACTGGTAGCGTGGTTTGATTTTTAGAAACGCAGCGTGTTGGCTTTTAATCAGATCAACCCTGTCCTGTTCTTGGCGAAGCCGGGCTTCATCCATTTTCAGAATATGATCCAGAGAATCAATAACGGCTTGCTTTCTACCCAGGGACAGACTGTCCATAGTGATTTTGTGTCGCAGGGAATCTGCTCTGAGGGCTTCAGTAGCCTGATGAGCCAGTTCCTGTTTACGAATGTTGGCTTCCAAGGATATTTGAATCTCCTGAGTCACCAGACGATGGTAGCTTGATTTTCCATAACTAATGAGACTATGAAAAGTCGAATCACCAGATACGTATCTCTCGGAAATCCTGACACTACGCAGATTCATATTGGTGGAAACCAGGGATTCGTAGTTATAGTTTTCTTCCAGCCGGTCTTTGTTCTCAGCTATTTGTTGTGTGGCGATGCTATGTACGCTTACTTCTACATATTGGGCAAAGTGCAAGCGGGCGTCATTGTCGGCTTCTTCTTGAGATTCGCTCGATTTACCAATCCCATAATAGAGGGTGTCAGATGTGAGTTCTCCGGCGCCGACCCATTTGGGGGCTCCATTTTGTGGAGATAGGATGTCATCGATGACAGGTGTACCAATGATTTCATCCAGATTAAAGGGTCGACCATGCACTGATCGGTCAAACTTTGTGGTATCGGGTTTGGGATTACCCCAGGCCATGATGCATGTACCCAGGAGGAGTAATATGGTAAAGCGTTTTGAGATAAAATGCCTCCGCTGTATAGCATGTATTCTAGTATTTGCTAGTGTTTAAGACAAGGTTTGATTCCGACAGGTGAGATCTGAGGGCGACCATTTTGCGCTCGATCACTTCTGCTCGAAATGACGAACCTGGAGTGACTCCGAATTTGATGATCTGAGTTTAATTTATGATCTATTCTTCATTGTGTCATGGGGGTACTTATGTTATGATTGCAGCGCTGTACCGAATAAACGGTTCAGGTCCAAACAGAAAGGATGCCCGTTGTGTCAAAAGGGGTAACAAAACAGAGCGAAGATTTTTCAAAATGGTATACTGATGTGGTCAGACAAGCCAAGCTGGCGGATTATGGTCCTGTTAAAGGAACCATGGTCATCCGACCGTATGGATATGCGATCTGGGAGAATTTTCAAGGCATCCTGAATCAAATGTTTAAGGACACGGGTCATGTTAACGCCTATTTCCCCATGTTTATTCCAGAGCACTTCTTGCAGAAAGAAGCTGAGCATGTGGAAGGCTTTGCGCCAGAAGTTGCTGTAGTTACACATGCAGGAGGCAAGAAATTGGATGAGGCTCTAGTCGTTCGCCCGACATCCGAAACTATCATCTGGAATATGTATAAGAAATGGATTTCATCCTATCGTGATTTGCCCCTGTTGATTAATCAGTGGGCCAATGTGGTGCGTTGGGAGATGCGGACGCGCTTGTTTCTAAGAACAACTGAGTTTCTATGGCAGGAAGGGCATACAGCCCATGCAACGCCGGAGGAATCCCAGGAAGAGACTTTGAGAATGCTGGAAGTCTATCGTCGTTTTGCTGAGGACTATATGGCCATGCCTGTGATAACGGGACAGAAAACGGAATCTGAAAAGTTTGCTGGTGCTGTAAGTACCTACTCAATTGAAGCCATGATGCGTGATACCAAAGCATTGCAAGCTGGTACCAGTCATAACCTCGGACAAAATTTTGCCAAAGCTTTTGAAGTGACTTTTCAGAATAAAGATAATAAAGAAGAATTTGTATATGCCACGAGCTGGGGAGTAAGTACCCGTCTTGTTGGCGGTTTGATTATGTCCCATGGAGATGATAAAGGATTAATCTTGCCTCCCAAAGTGGCACCCTATCAGGTTGTGATCATCCCCATTTTCCGGAAAGATTCCAAAGACCTTGTCATGGATAAGGTTGATGAGCTTGTCATCGACTTGAAGCAAGCCGAAATTCGAGTTCATGTGGATGATGATGAGAAGAGCTCACCTGGATTCAAATTTAATGAGTGGGAAATGTGTGGTGTTCCCATGCGCGTTGAGATTGGTCCCAAGGATATTGAAAAGGGACATGCTGTGGTGGTCATCAGGCATTCTGGAGTTAAACATTTCATCCAGTTGAATGAACTGGTGCAATTTCTGGCGGATCAACAGGATATTGTTCAGGATGAATTATTCCAACGTGCTCTGGATTTCCGTGAAATCAATACTCACACCGTGGACAATTGGGATGATTTCAAAGAGACTCTGGAAGCCAAAGGTGGTTTTATCAAAGCCTACTGGAATGGATCCGCTGAAGTTGAAGAGAAGATCAAGAACGAGACCAAGGCGACCATCCGCTGTATCCCTTTTGATCAACCCTCAGCGTCTGGTAAATGTATTTATACTGGAGAAGAAAGCTCGCAGCAGGTCATTTTCGCAAAGGCTTATTGATTTCCAGAAACCAGTTTTCAGCGTAGCCAAACTGGTTTCAATTTTGAAGTTTAATTGGTATTAAACCTGTTTGACTCGTTCCACTCGCTGAAAACAGGTTTTGAAAGAATTGCCCCTACCTATTGGTGGGGGCTTTTTAATCCTCCCAGACCAAGTAATGCTATTGGTGCATCGCTCCCTCTAGGCCAAATAGATCAAAGGGAGGTCTACTATAAAAATCATTGAATATCAAAACTATCAAAATGGCGTAGACTACAAAGCCCAATAGAATCAACCATTGTGCCTTAGAAGTTTTCTGAATTTCTTGCCGATCCTTCAGTTCGCATACTTCACCGGGACAGTACTGTGCCTTCTCTTTGTAAATCCAGGAGTAAACCTTACATCCCAGGCAAATACCGAATACTGATTCAAAGAATAGGAAGATGAGACAAATTAAACAAATGAGACCTGTAATCGGACTATATGAGTTAACCATGACAATCAAAATAAACATAACAAGCGCCATAATAATTCCAATGTACCATGCGAATTTCTTCTGCTGAGCACCCACATATTCAGGGGTCTGATTTCTGACAATCAATCTACCTATAATGAGGGTAGGGGAGTATTTCGGGTTGATAAAAACACGAATCAACATGTCTGTCAGGAAAAAAGTAACCGCGTATTTCAGGGGAGTAAAGTTACCTGCACCAGCCGCTGCTTGAATAGAAAATAACATGACCAGGAAGAGTATCCCGGCAGTTGCCCTGATTTCGCGTTCATTTAAGACAGGGATGCTATATCCTTCAACATCCTCTCCAAATTTTATAATTTTACTCAAACTTCTCCCGTGTAATTCAATTTGTTTATTTGTGTAAGATGGTTTTTTGTGTTATTCGTGGCGCAGGGATTCGATGGGATCCAAGCCGGCTGCTTTGTAAGCGGGATAAATACCGAAAACGATCCCAATAAATGAGCAGACACCCAATCCAATGAATACCCAGTCAATGGGTATCACGGGCGCCACATTTTTCATGACCAGGGTCACCATATTTCCCACACCAATTCCCAGCATTACACCAATAACACCCCCGATCAATGAAAGGAAGACGGCTTCCAGTAAAAATTGGAAAAGGATGTTATTTCGTGTTGCTCCAATGGCTTTGCGTACACCGATTTCTTTGATGCGTTCACTTACTGAAACCAGCATGATATTCATGATGCCGATGCCAGCCACTACAAGTGCTATTACACTTACAGCGCCAGCAAACATCTTAATGCCAGCAGTAAAGGAGCCAAATGTATCAATGAGGGCGTCATTGGAAGTTACTTCAAAATCGTTTTCATCCATGGGTCCCAGTCCGCGGACTATTCGCATTTGATCAACGACTTCCTCTTTAATCAAATCAAAACTTTCAGCATCTGGAGCTTTAATGGAAATACCAAGCGAGGTCCAACGGCTGCCAAAATATTGGAGATATGTGGTCATCGGGATGATGACAAAATTATCCTGGCTTTGACCAAACATTTCACCTTTGCGCTGGAGGGCACCAATAACATCAAATCCAATTCCATTAATACTGATTGTTTGATTAACAGGATCTTGGAATGGGAATAGCTTTTGAATTACATCAGTAGCCAGCAATACGACCCGGCGACCATATTCAATATCCTCAGGGATAAAGTTTCTGCCATAGTCAAGTTTGTGATTTAAGGCTTCCAGGCCGAACTCATCCACTCCCTGAACACCTACATTGGGGTTAGTCTTTTCCTTTTTGAATCTGATCGTCTTGCCACCAGTCCCATCTTGAGCACTGACAAATTCAGCACCTACCATTCGATCTCTAAGCTCTAGAGCCATATCGTAGGTGATGTTGGGACGGCTCCAATATTTCCGCCTACTATTGTGATCACCCATCTGGAGGACTGGAGATTTCTGGACAAAAATCACATCAGAACCGAATACATTTAAGCCTGAATTAATAGATGATTCCATTGTGCGGATGGCAGTCATCACGGCAATAATAGCAAATACACCAATCACAATACCCAGCAAAGTAAGAATGGACCGAAGTAAATTGTCCCGAATCGCTTCCAGGGCCATAAAGAAGGCATCATTCAGTGTTTTTAAGGAGGTTCTTATATACATTGACAATTGTCCTCGTCATCCCGAGCGGAGTCGAGGGATATGTTATTACTGTGACTGGAGTTTTTACATTCTGATAGCAAATGGAGGAAATTCCATTCTTCATTAATAAGAGCTTTCTTTTTCTCTCGACTCCAATTTTTAATTTGCTTCTCAAGTAGAATGGCGTCTTGAATATCTAAGAAATCGGTAATCCAAAGCAATATCAAGGGTCGTCTAGAATGAGTATAGCCCTGGAAATTTCCTTCATGATGTTGGGCTAATCGATTTTCTAGATTGCTGGTTACTCCAGTGTATAATGAGCCATCAGAACATTCTAATGTGTACACTTGTCCCTGTCTCATTTGTTCGATATCCCTCGACTCCGCTCGGGATGACAATCTGAAGTCATATAAATAACAACTAAAATCATTGGACTGAACTATTCATATCTCAGGGCTTCGATGGGATCCAATTTGGCTCCCTTTCGAGCAGGTGCCAAACCTGCAAAAAGACCTACTCCAGCACTGAGTGCAATGGCCATAAATGCCACTCCAAATGACATGTTAGCTGGGAACAAGAATTTGCTTATCCCCATGCTAATCAAAGTTGAAATGATCAGACCTACTAATCCCCCCGAAGCCGTGATGAGCATGGCTTCGATAAGAAATTGGCCCTGAATCTGACTCCTGGTAGCACCGAGTGCTTTGCGTACGCCGATCTCTCTGGTACGCTCCTTTACAGAGACGAACATAATGTTGGCAATTCCAATTCCACCGACAAGGAGGGAGAGAGCGGTAATTATCATGCCTGTTCCACCGATAGCCATCTTGATGCCTTGGTACGATTGGCGGAAAGCATTTTGCTGATTAATGGCAAAATCATCCTTTTCTCCAGGTTTAAGACCTCGCAATACCCTGACAACACCCCGAAGTTCTTCTTTGGCATCATCCACGAGGTGTTCCGGGACCTTAACTGTGATACTTCTGCGCCCCCAGGGACCATGAAAAATTTTATTAAAGGTTGCCAGAGGAATGATCACCTGAGTGTCATTTGAAAATGCTCCCATGAATTTTCCCATTTCAGCGAGAACACCAATCACTCTGAATCGTTTCGAGCCTGCGAAGATCATTTTATCTACAGGATTTCCCTGAGGAAATAGAGTCTTAGCAACTTCAGAACCCAGCAGTACTACCTGAGCTCCTGTCCGATCCTCAGATTCAGTAAAAAACCGACCGTACTCCACATCCACCGTGGATACCTCGGGGTAGTTTGCGGTGACACCATGTATATAGATATTTTCAGCGGATAATTCTTTATAACTAAGGTTTGCAGATCGCCCTCTTTCTGCGGCAACAACCATGGCATATTGTGAGCGCTCCTTGATCTCATCAGCCATATCCAGCTCGATGCGGGGACGGTTGCGAAGTGTCCACCAATCTTCATCACCAAACCAGGGCCATTTTTCAACATATAGATTACCACGTCCCAGAAATTTCATGCTATCCTCAAAAAGACCATCAACCCCATTGATAAGGGTAGACATAAGGGATACCGCGATGATCCCGATTACTATCCCAGTTCCAGTAAGGATTGAGCGGGTCTTGTGGCTCCACAATTCAGCTAGAGCAATGCGCAAGTTTTCCCAGAAGAAACTTTTCATATTAATAACCTTCTGGGTCTTTTGTTACTCTCACGGACACTAGTTATGTCATCCCGAGCGGAGTCGAGGGAAAGATGCCTACTGTGGGTGGAGTTTTTACATTCTGAGAAAAATTGAAGTACATCCCAATTTTCAGTGATGAGGGCTTTCTTCTTTTGTCTGCCCCAATTTTTTATTTGTTTTTCGAGAAGAATAGCATCTTGAATATCCATAATATCAGTATTCCAGAGCAGTTTTAATGGCCGTCTCGAATGAGTGTATCCAGGGAAATTCCCTTCATGGTGTTGAGCCAATCGATTTTCCAGATTACTGGTTATTCCCGTGTATAATGAGGCATCAGAACATTCTAATATGTAAACTTGTCCCTGTTTCATAATATAGATATCCCTCGACTCCGCTCGGGATGACAAACGTTGAAATCCAGATGAGAATTCTTTTTCAAGTTTAGCTTTTGCCTCGCTTTGTGAGTTCGTCTACGGCGATCTTGCCATCGAGAAGTCTTACCACGCGGGAAGCATGAGCGGCAATATGCTCCTCATGGGTTACCAGAATAATGGTGTTGCCCTGTTTATGAAGCTCATCAAAGAGGGCCATGATTTCCTCACCCGTTTTGGAGTCGAGATTTCCTGTAGGTTCATCAGCCAGAATAATTGCTGGATTGTTGACCAGTGCTCTGGCCACGGCGACACGTTGTCGTTGCCCACCTGATAGCTCATTGGGTTTGTGACTAACTCTATCACCCAGGTTTACCCGTGTGAGGGCACTAATAGCCATATCTCTACGCTCATGTGCTTTAATTTCACCATTGTAAATCAGAGGTAATTCGACATTTCGCAAACTGGTAGATTTTGGTAAAAGATTGAAGGTTTGAAATACAAATCCGATTTTTTTATTGCGGATATGTGCCAATTCATCATCACCCATAGTTGCTACATCGATGCCATCCATGAAAAACTCACCTGAAGTTGGTGTATCCAGACAGCCTATTAGATTCATGAGGGTGGATTTGCCGGAGCCAGATGGACCCATAATGGAAACATATTCATTCTTTTCGATGGACACAGAGACTCCATCAAGTGCGCGAACTTCCGTATTTCCCATTTGGTAAATTTTATATAGATCTTTGACCTGGATTAGTGACATTTAACCCCCAAGGATGGTAATTCAAGCAAACGATAAGTGGTTGATGAGAAGACAGAATACAGTGGACAGCAGATAGTAAAATTCATAGGGGCTAATTCTTTAGTGTTTATTTCATTCATAATTATTTAATATTCTTAATATAAGCAGTGAGATTTTTTGAGCCGGGCTTTGCATCGTTACTACTGTTTACCCTCTACTGCATTCTGATTTCACTTTATCGATATCCCTCGATGGAGCCTGTACTGAGCGAAGTCGAAGTACTCGGGATGACGAGAAAAAGGTTATTGATTTGAAATATCAGAGCCAATTTCCCTAATCCTGCTTATCCTCAGCATTGAACTTTTTACGTTTGGTGACCTTCACTTTGTCACCATCATTCAAACCACGGCTAATTTCTTTGTAAGGACCAGTGACAATTTCATCATCCAATTCCAGGCCGGAGACAATTTCAAAATCACGCTCTCCAATAATCCCAGTGACTACTTCACGTTGAACCACTTCTTTGCCTTTGCCTTTTTCACTATCTACCAGGACAAATACGACTTCAACTGGTTCGAGATCTTCATCCTCTTCATTCATGCTGCTGTCAGCACGGGAAAGCTCCTTATCCTGCTTTTCCTGGAGTTGTTTGGGCTTTCTCATGGTGATGCTCTGTATGGGTACAAACAAGACGTCATTTTGAACATCTGAACGGATGTCAACTGCTGCGGACATACCTGGGCGAATTTCCTTTGGTGGATCTAAAAGGCGAATCTGAACCTTAAAGTTGGTCACCTGATCTAGACTTCCCTGTCCAGCATTCTGGGCACTATGGGCAATTTCAGTGACGATGCCCTGAAACATGGTATCTTGAAGTGCATCTATTTCAATTTCAGTAGTATCCCCTAAGGCAACATCCACTACATCATTTTCATTCACATCGACCAGAACTTCCATTTCGTTCAGGTCGGCAATAATCATAATAATGTCCCTACTGAAGGAAGATCCAAGAGCCATCTCGCCAACTTCCTTGTTTACCAGGGTGACTGTTCCAGACATGGGAGCAAACATCATAGTCTTTTTATAGTTATCGTTTGATTGAGCCAGTGCAGCCTCAGCCTGTTTCTTAGCTGACAAGCTCTGTTGATAACGGACAAGGGCTCCCTGGTAGATAAGCTCGCTGACTAATTTCTTTTGGAATAGTTCGAACTGTTGGTTTTTTTCAAGTTCAGCCAGGGATAATGAAGCTTCTGAGGAGGCCAAAACCTGTTCAGCGCGATCAACGTCTGCCTTATAGCGGGTGGCATCGAGTTGTGCCAGAAATTGTCCCTTCTTAACCCAATCTCCTTCTTTGACAGCCATACGGATCACACGACCGGCAACATCGGCACTGACATCAACTTCAACAACGGGTTGAATTCTACCGGAAGCAGCAACCTTATGGACGACCTGTCCACGCTCAACCTTTGCAGATTGGACGTCTTTGCTGTTCCCCTGCTCTTTCTTTACTGCGAAAAATCCGATGATACCGATGACTACAACAGCAAGGACGATGATAATTATTTTCTTTTTGGACATGTCAACCTCTTAACGTTTTCCCATGAGCTGGAGCAGTCCTGCCTCAGCTACTTTCAAATTGTGCTGTGTGCGGATTAAATTCGATTTAGCATCTTCATAACTTGCCGTTATCCTCAAAACATCCAGGATGGACAATGAGCCAATTTTATATTGTTCTTGTGCCAATAAAAGATCCTGTTCGGAGGCAGTCAGAATGAGTTGAGAAATTTTTACCGACTCCTTCAATGCATCCATTTGCTCTAATGTTTGAGCCAATTCTTTGCGGAGATTTCTGGCCGATAAATCATAGTTTTCTACTGCCATTTTAGCGTTGATTCTACCCTGCTCTACCCCACGACTTGTACGGGTTCCGTTAAACAGATTCCAGCTCAGGGAAAGTCCAGCAGACTTTGTTGAGGTAGTTTCACCAAAGACATCACCCATGGCTGCAGCGCTATTACGATAGGATGCAGAGAGGCCCAGAGAGGGCATGTAACCGGATTTGGCAATTTTTACATTATAGGCCATAATCTCTTTGTTTTGTTCCAACAATCTGAGTGAGTGATTTGAGCTGAGAACCTCATCCATGATCTGATCAACTCCTGGAATTTCGACTTCTTGCCAGACTGGTTCTGCCAGTGTGAGAGCAGCGTTAGCTTCGCGACCTAGAATAATGTTGAGGTTGCGAGATTTCGACTGGAGGTCAAGCTCACCATTGATTATCTGTAGACGAGAGTTTTCTATATTCACACGGGTTCTCAAGGTGTCGTTTTGTGAGGCAGCCCCCAGTTTGAATCGCTCAAGAGTGAGCTGATGTTGATACTGACTGGTGGTCTGGTTCTCACGATAGACATCCAGGAGTTGTTGAGTAGATAGATAGCTATAGTAGGCAGCTTTGACCTGATAAACTGTATTAACCTCATAACTCTCGTATTGAATACTCGCAGCATCCTGAGCAACTTTGGCTGATTTGAGAGTATTCCACCAGGCGCCACCGTCCCAGATGTTTTGAGAGAGAGTAAGTGAACTCGAATAGCCCTCATTCCAACCGGTTCCGAATAAATCGGTACTGGCACCTGAGAGAGAGAAATTAACAACAGGTAAAACCATACCTATGTTGCTCTTAGCTTGTGAAACGCTTCGATCGGTCTCAAAGCGGTTGATTCGTAGTGATTGATTGTGTTCTAATCCGATACGGATACAATCATCAAGGGTTATTGGTGAACTTGATTGACCAAAACCCGATATGCTGGTTAGAAAGAGTAGCAAAGACCCTAATATTCTTAAATGCATTGAATTTCCTATCATAAGTAAAATTTTAGTTAATTGGTGCGTGGGGGTAGGCATTTAACCTATTACCATACTGTTGGCTTTCATGAGGGCCGCTCCAATTGAGACAAGAATAAGCCAGGGAAGTCCCACTGCCATGATGCCTGTGGCTGTTGATTTGTTATAAAGTGTGGCAAAGCCAAAACCCATGACCACCATGCCCCAGATACGGAATACATCGAGTTGGTTGAGAAATTGCTTGAAGAAGGAGTCAATTTCATCAAACATGAGTCCTGGACTTAACACAAGATTTGTAGAATCCTTCATAAGGATTAAGGGGGTTTTGACCATGAGCTCCAGAGTGCCAACTCCTGGGATACTGTTCATAAAAAATCCGTTGCCACTGATGAGGTAACTCATCATCACAACAGTAAATATTTGGAAGAACTTGACCTGTCCCCCCATCCCAAAATTTCCTACCATTAGCAAGATGGCTGAAAAGAAAGCCGTCATAGCAAATATTGATACAGGAATAAGTGGATATCCCCATAGGTTGCGCAATGCCCAGGGGTTCTCTCTGGCGTCTTCAACTTTTTCTTGATAGCCTGAGATCTTTTCAAGCATAATCGTCTTTTGCTCATCAGAATAGTCTGGATTGTTGGAGATAGCCCTTTCGGTCTGAATAAGTCGATACTGGCCTTCATCGATACTTATATCTCTATAAAAGAGAGGTAAAATCGCAATACCTGCAGTAACTATAAGCAGGGGGTAGAGCCAATCTTTATATGAAACCCCATTGGATAATCCGTCAAAGGCTTTGCTTGGCGTAAAAAATAAATTTACGATCCGTTGAATTAATGATATGTTTTCCATGAGATTTAACCCTCTTGCAATAGTGGATCGGAATAGGTGTCATTTCATCCAGCTGAAGTGTGCCGATCCGACGCACTTCGAACTTCCTTTACATCGGCAATCAATATGCCACTTGATCGAGCCAGGGGCAATATTTGCTAAAACTATAAGCCAGTAGAAGCACTAACTCACTTCAGTACGAAATGATCCTCTTGAAAGCGTGATGTCTCAGCTTCCAGGACATCATACTTCATGGTAAAGATATCTTCATCATCTTCATCCAGAAGTCTGATAACAAACCTTACGATATCACCTTCAGGTCGTGACCACTCCTTATCCTTTTTAATGGCCTCATAGATGACATCCACAAGAGAGGGGATACCTTCCACATCGGATTCATCATAGCCGAGTTTCTTACTGAGATCTTCTCTAGCCTTTGAGATCTTGGATAAGGCGGTGGACTTACTCGTATAAAACTCCTCCACGACGATGCGACTGTCTGAATCTTCCGGATAAACTGTGGTGACTACTTTTCGGGCTTTATGGCCATTAATATTTTTTTCGTAGCCCAAAATTTCGCGCACCATCTTGGGGAGATCATCTATATCATTTTGATCTGACCCCATATCAATATGAGTTTCATGATCGTCTTCCTCGGAGGATTTTTGATCACGAACTTTTTCGAAAGATAGGGGTTCATACGTTTCAGATTCTCCGTTGTATTGCCACTGAATTTCATCGCATAAGTTGGTTAGAATTGCCTCAGTACTTTTCCCATCTGAATCACTCATAATTTTAACAAGTGCGTTATGCATCTTGACCGTGGTGGTTTCCTTTAGTTTACAACCTGAGAGATAGCTTGAGGTCATCGTTGATATTTTTCCAACAACGGGAATATCGATAACGGTTTTTTCCTCAATGTGATATTCATTGTCACTGGCATAAAGGGGTAGGGTGTAGGTGAAAATTCCCAAGATAATGGCGATGATTAATGCTGTTTTTGTTTTCATAGTAAGCTCTCTTTCTACAAAGTTCCAGGGATTTATCCCGTTGGTATATTTTTTCGATACACGTACCATATGCCATAATAAAGCAAGGCGGATACCAAAACAGAGATGGCTGTATCAGCATTGAAGATATATGCCCAGAAATTACCATATGCGACGATGCCCGTATCTAGACCATTTTCTATGGTTTCCCATTGGTCGATAATCACCTGATTGAAACCCCAGAAGAATTTCCCAATGGTTATTAAAAAGGCGGCACTTTGGAATATGATTGCCCAGCTAATGGAGAATAGGACAGGGGCCCCGATTCCTACAAGCAGGGGTCTGCCTTTCACATAACTACCCACCAGCATGAGGAACAGAGCCAGAGGAGCCATGTGGATAGCAGCAAAGATAAGGTATCCAAACCAGTCCCAGATTAGTCTCAAATATGATACTTGACCCAGTACAAGCCCGGCCAGGAAAGTGAAAGGTTCACCCATGATCCAGATTGCAATTCTCAAAAAGACCAGATATTCGATGGATAGAAACAGAGTTAATCCAATGACACCTATTAATCCAGCAGCTATCTTTGAACCCAAAATCAAATGATCATTGACTGGAAGACTGCGGTAAAACAGGGTACTATTATCTGCACGCTCTTTGTAGAGGGCATCTGAGAAATAAAACATACTCAGGAACAGGATAAATGCGAAGGTACCCATCATACCAATGCGTAGACCGAATACAACGGGAGCGGCCACATTACTGAGTATTTGTTCCACGCTGCGAGGTGCATTTTCACCATCTATGGTAATTTCAACATCGCTCCCATTCATTCGAATATCTACATCCACTTCCTCATCATCGTTGATTTGGAAATCATCTAATAGGATATGACCCTCTTCCTCCAATTCTTGGTTGAAGAAGTCCGAACCACGGGATACGGAGAGTAGCATGAGCAGGTTTAAAAAAGTGATGACTAGAATGGTTCCAATGATGACTCGTTGCCATTCCAGCCATTCACGTTTGAGCAAGACGATTAAGGGTTTCATGCTTCACCTCCCATTAGAGCAACAAAAATGTCGGCAACGGAAGGGGTTTGGATATCTCCAAGACCAACCAATGCTTTACTCTCGGTATTTTCAAGTAAAAAGACTCTACGTCCAAGGATACCATATTCGCTCATTGGTTTAAGCTGTTCTCTCAGCTCATCCGCCTGATCGGCTGGTATGGTTAATTGGGTAAAACGTTCTCCTAGCTCCTCTATGCTGGCATAGAGCAGGATCTTACCCTTGTTGATGAAAATGACATCACTGAGGATATGTTCTACTTCTTCAATCTGGTGAGTAGAGATCAAGATGGATTTCCCTTCATCGAAATAATCTTCCAGCACGCTGGTATAGAGTTGCTTTCTAAAAAGAATGTCCAGACCATGAGTTGGTTCATCCAGGATGAGTAATTTAGTGTCAGCAGCCAGTGTAACCGCTAGATGCAGTTGTGTCTTCATCCCCTTACTCAAAGTCTTAATCTTTTTATCCATAGGTATGGTGGTCGATTTAAGAAAGCTTTCTGCTTTATCACGATGAAAGCCAGGGTGGATGCCTTCAAGGAAATTGAGCAGCTCTTTAACCTTCATCCAGGAAGGCAAAACAGCAATATCATGGATAACACCTGTTTTACCCATGAGCTCGGCTCGTTGAGTACGTGGCTCACAATCTAGAACCTTCGCTTCACCCTGATAATCCAATTCACCGGTGATGGCGCGGAGTAGTGTGGTTTTACCTGCGCCATTGGGACCAACCAGACCGACGATTTTTCCGGGTGGAATTTGAAGATTGACAGCATCTAGGGCTTTAAGATCTCCATAAGATTTTGTAATGTTTTTTAATTCAATAAGGGCAGACATCAGACTTCCTCCCTATAATTATTTTGGATGAGTTTAATTAAATCTGCTTGAGAGATAGAAAGCAATTGAGCCTCATGGATCAGGGCTTGAATGGTTTCATTTTTAAAGCGATCACTAGCACTTTGATTGAGCTGTTTAGGTGCACTTTTATGGACAAACATGCCAAGTCCTCTTCTTTTTTCCAAGAGACCCTCCTGAATAAGTAATTGAGTTGCATTTAAAACGGTCTGAGGATTCAGGCCATACTCTACTGAGATCTGTCTTACAGATGGTATTGCCGTTTCAGCCGGCAACGCTCCTGAGAGAATGTCCTGGCGAATAGACTCAGCCAGTTGTTGGTAGATCGGTGTTTTTTGATCAAAGTTCATTTTCTTTCACCTCTTTTGGTGTTCTACATTACTATAACACCAACACAAGATGATATGCAAGAACTATTTTAAGCCTTGCTGATACACTTGTAGCTCAATTTTCTCTTACGAGTTGGCTGTTAAATAGTGGAGCGTGGCAATCCAAATTAATGATAGAAATAGGTAGTGGTTTTTTCTAAGTTCGACGACGATCATGATTACGGGAAGTCATGAATTGACATCGAGGTATTGAAAAAACAGTTACTTGCTACAGGGGCCTGTAATTCTGCTTCAACTTGAAGCGATTTACCATGGGACTCACCTGAACTTCAATTTCACTTTTTCTGCTTCAGAACAATGCTCAATTCCAATGGTACCCCTCATGGGGAAATCGTGGTCGCGGGAAATTTATGGGATTAACTAAGTATTAAAGAAGAATGAACAATAAGGGCTATAGCCTCGTTGAGGTTATGTTATCTGCAGTACTGCTATCAGTAGTGTCTGTAGGATCATACCAGGTTTATTCGCACGTTCGCTGGGAAGCAGATCAGGGGATGCGTGATCAATTGGCCTGGACCAACATGGCTACCCGCATGGCCATCGCCGTGGATATGGATTATTTTACCATTCAAGATAGTATGCCTGAGTTCTCAGTTCCGATTACCCTGGACGGGATACAGGGCTACCGAACCACAACGGTGCGAGGCGTAGATGACCCCTTTGACGGTGTTGCCCCCATGGATACCACGCTTCCTGATTATCTCAAAGTAACTGTTATGTTTGCCTGGTTTGAACCAAAAAACATCAGGGATAGCCTGAGCGTTAGTATTTCAGAAGAACGTGGTTGGGCATATTAAGTGATGAGCGGTTTCCCCAACAACTAATAATCAGATCATTTGCAAAGTAATGAATAAAAAAGGCGAGGATAACTTCCTCGCCTTTTTTATATATCTCAGGGCAAGCCCTTACAAGATGTTCCTACTTGATGTAAGCCATCTTGATGGTTTTCGAATATCCACCAGCCTGTAGATGATAGATATAAATACCGGTGGCTACAGGTTGTCCAGAATTATCCAGACCATTCCATTCAACTTCATAACGGCCCACATTCTGATTTCCATTAACCAGAGAGCGGACTTCCTGACCCAACATATTGTAAATCACAAGATGAGCATCGCCTCTTTCAGCAATATCATAGCGGATATTCGTGGTTGGGTTAAAGGGGTTGGGATAGTTCTGTTGCAGACTGAACTCTGTAGGTGCTGGTAGACCGATATCAATCACGCTAACCAGGCACTGAGCCACAATTTCAACACCGCCAGGACCGGAAATAATCAGGTCTTCTACAGCAAAATCCATAGAACCTGTGGCGTTTTCATCGATGACCTGAACAGGAACATCCATGAGCAGACCAGAGGCCAGATCAATCATATTTCCAGCAAGATCGATGGCCAGAACGCGCATGGTATTGCCATTCACAGAAGTAAAAACTCCAACGGATTGATTGACTTCAGCCAGGACAGGAATACCCAATTCCACAGTAGTGGGATCAAAAACAAGGTCTGCCTGGAATCCAGCAACCATCTCAAAACAATCCACTGTAACAGGGATAGTCTGCCATTCACGCGTATTGTTCAAGGTGATTGGTGCAATGGTGGCAGTGATATCCTCAATCAGGGGGATGTCCTTAGCCAGACCACCTGTATTGAGAACAGCTTCAATTAATACCACTACATCAAGCACGTTGTGGTTACCATCTCCATTGAGATCCATGAGGGCCAGTTCATCAAATGTCGGATCGGGCCCTGTTTCAGTAACGATTTCAATAAATCTAGATACATCCAGAATGTTGAGGAATCCATCTCCATCCAGATCACCAAGGAGTATGGTTGATTCAACCACAAAGGGAGTGAGTTCTTGATTGTCAAAATCACCACCATTGGGTCCAACTAGAATATTAACGCCATGCAAGACTTGATAATATCCAGGGACATAGATTCCATCACCGAATGTATCATTCATTTCAAACACATAGGTTCCAGGCTCTAGATCTACAACCCATTCATAGAGCGTGCTAGCTTCTGTCATATCACCAGGAGCAATACCGGCCACAATTTGTGTGCTGGAATTATAAATATTCCATGATAATTCAAGAGGATAGGTATCTGTCAAGACCTGAACAATAACAGGTTTTGGTCCGACCCACACATCGGCACTAACAGCAGCACCATGGTTGGGAACTTCATCAAATGCGGAGATTTCATATACATAATGTCCGTCTGGCAAAGCGTAGTCCATAAAGCTCCACTCAAACACATCGACAGTGGAGATCAAAGCACCATTTCGTCTGACTTCAAGACCTTCAAGGTCATAACAGGGAGAACCGTCCATGTTAAACAGAGGATCCTGCCAGGTCATGGTTACAGTATGACCGGTGTCCTCAACGTACAGTCCAGTAGGGGGAGCGGGAGCCATATTAGCACGCGCTTCAACTAGGTTAGTTGGAGCAGATTCTTCGCCATTATCATAAGTGGCGGTTACCTGATAAAAGTAAGCCAGGTCTTCTTCAACTGCATCATTGTAGATGGTCTCAGTCGTTGTGCCGACTACGCTACCATCGCGATAGACGTTATAGTGTGTGATGTCTTCAATTTCGCGCATTTGGTTAATCTCATCTGGCAAACCCAAGAAATGAGGAGCGATATCAGTTTGTACATTGAGTTGGGAGATTGCTTCCAGTGCGTCCGATTTGCTCAATTGACCCAAAGCCACCAGTTTTTTTAACTCGTGGACCGGATTTTCGCGCGTGATGAGCCTTGCGGTCTCTGACATAGCGACAGAAATTTCATAATTACCGGAGTTTGTTCCAAAGCCATCAACTACAACAAAATATACCCCTTCTGGGAGGAATAGGTTCAGCAATTCAGAAGGTGCTAATGTAGCTGGTGATTCCGGGCAGGAGCCAAAGGGGCCATCATCATCATGATAATCTATTCCAATTCTTGCAGCTTCTCCAATTCTTCCATCATCATCTACAACGCAAACTGCATTAAAAACCTCAAGTCTTGTGTCATAGTCGGTTGTCGGCCCGCACAAAGTGATATCAACATTGCCATCCACTGGCATAAACAGCTGATAAGCATAATCATCAGTATCTCCTCCAAAATCGGAAACATTAAAGTCATCACCCATACCAACTGTGCTTCCAGTCGCCTCAAATGGCAAAGAGGGGATTAACTCATCAGCACAATCCATGAGAGGTGGTGCTGGGTTACCAGGCACTCTCCAGGTTAGTTCGACGTGATCATCAAAGAAGCCATCGGCACGTAGTTCACTTGGTGGTACTTCTCCGACCAGAAGCTGAATTCTCTCGGAGTTGTCAGATTCCATATCGCCAGTATCAAATGATGATACAACATACTGGTAGGCGCCATCAATCAGGTTCTCTGTATAGGTAGAGGTAGGTGCTGTGACTGTTGCGGCATATTCACCATCACGATAGACATAGTAACCTGCAAGATCGTAGTCAGTATTATCATTCCAATCTAAAGTGATATCATTGGTGATATCATCCACAGTACCAACCAGACCAGTTGGTATCATGGGCTCATGATTCATGGGTACACCTTCAACCTCAGAAGAGGCCGACTCACCATCATCGTAGATTGCTGAGACGCGGTAAAAATAGCTTGTTCCATTCACCAGTGGAAAATCAGTGTAAGCCAATGGCAGGGTATCAATAACAGCAATCTGATTACCTGCTTCAATAAGAACTGGTGATGCTTCGCTGCGATAAATACCATAATTCATTAGCTGACGTAAATCACGTAATGTGTTGAAATCAGTTGGACTATAGTCCAACTCGATGGAACTGGGATCAATTCCAAGACGTAGTAATTTTCCGATATCTTCTGTAAGACCTGGTGGTACAAATTCGGCTGTCGCCTGAGTAGTTTCCTCCCAAATATCCAGAGTATATGTCCCAGTGTTGGTGCCAAAACCATCAACGATTACCAGGTAGGTGCCTGGATCCAGATACACCCCGGTTAACTCAGATTGCAGTCCGCAAGCATCATCATTTGCATAAATAGTTGCTGTTTCACAATCCTCAGTGAAGACAGCTATGCGTGAGTCATAATTGGTTCCAGCGCACAACGAAATCGTGTAGGTCGAAGGAACCATAACGTTGAGTTGGTAGGCGACATCTTCACCATCAAAACCCAGGTCAAAATCATCACCCATTCCAAGATTGGTTCCGGTTGTATTGAAGGGGAGGGATGGAATTGGAAAATCCGCACATTCTACCAGGGCTGGAGCTTCTGTTCCTGGAACAAGCCAGGATAAATCAACGGTGCCATCAAGACCTGAGGTTGCTTCTAGAAACATGGGCGGTAGATGAGATACTACATCAAAGAAGTAGAGTTCTGCTGGAGAACCTTCTGGTGAGAAGCCCTCATTTCCTTCGGAATCAAATGCCATGATATAATATCCAACCGTGCTTCCCACGGGTTGACCAGGGATGCCACCGGAATAGATTCCATCACCCATATCACTCAGGGATGCAGTTGAAAATGTGCCGCCATTCACATTATAAAAGATGATGGCAAAATCCATTTCAACATTATCAGCGATGTAAGCTTCAACTGCATAAGGACCTTCGGTGTCCAAAGTAAAAGTGAATTGGGTTACACCAGAAATAACCGGTGGTCTTACATCAGTATAAGTTGTCGCAAAGAAATCCAGATATTCTGAGAGCAATTCTGTAGTGGTTCCAATACTATCACCGAGACCGCCAAATTCAAAAGAATTACCAATTGAAGTCATGCTTGGAGTGAGATTACCAATTCCACAACCAACACTATCAAAAGGATTCATGTGAATAATTTGGGCATCAGGAGTCAGGGGTCCGAGGTGATCAATAAAACTATTTCCCCCGGAATACGAATAGTCCATTCCAGCTATAAGATTTTGTCCAACAACGGCACTTAAATCGGCGCTACCATCGGCAACCCCATCAACACCAAAGTACGGATGCAAGGAAGTTTGTGGATCATAAGCCCAGGTATCGCCACCTTCCATATAAAGTGGTTTGCCTGCGTCAGCAAAAGCCATCAGAGCTAGGACTTCCGCAGAACTATCCTGGAGCACATAGTTGTCTGAATAAATACCGAGACATATAAAAACAGCAGAATAGTCAACATCGAGTGGATCACCGAATAGAAATAAATCAGGAGATTCAACTGCAGTATATCCTAATTCGCCAAGGGCATCGGTAAAAGCTGGACCACTAACAGAGCTGGAGGGATTCCAGACCATATATTCTGGAAAACCGTCGAACACCATGGCGGAAGCATTGATAACTATTTCTGTAACATTGTCAGCATTTGAGGTAATGGTATAGGTCCCCGCTACAGCGCCCTCGGCTGATGGAGTAAGTGTGACATCCATGACGACGAATGAATCTGCCAGAACCGTAACAGGAGCTAGCAGGGTTGTAGAGAAATCCAAACCATCAATTGTGATAGCAGTAACATCAAAAGGGTCCAGGCCGATATTTCCAATAGTAACATCTGTCGTGACTGGTCCGTCTGCGAGCTGGAGAACACCAAAGTTAATGTTCCGAGTGTCAACGGTCATGTATGATCCCTCGATTTCCTGAGGAAGAAATGTTGCTGTAATACCGAAGTTTCCCACCAAAGTAGGATCGCCAGGGGGAACAGTAACATCATTGATCATTCCCCATATTCCATCAGCTTCGACCCAGTTACGATCTAAGTTATTCAATTGTAAGTCATTAGCGATACCCAGGAATCCGGAACTGTTTTCCCAGACTACGACATAATAATCGCCGGCTTCGAGAACTAGGTTGTCCAGAACAATATCAAATTGTGAAGTTGGCTCGGCTGGTGAGGTTAGATCCATAGCCTCAGATTCCCAAAGTGCTGTAGCATCACCAGGTCCAACAGGCTGGGTAGGAGGACCAGCAATTCCAGAAGCGGGATCAGCAAAAATACTTACAATCGCCGCTGTTGCAGTACCACCCTGAGTATATAGTGTCAGGCCAGTGAGGAAAATGGGGGTATCAGCAGTAAAGCGCACACTGAACCCACACCCACCACCACAACCTATTTGACCTTCAAAGGAGCCGTCATGGTATAGGGCTTCTTCATCACGGAGGGATGAACTGGCGATTGTCTCTGCATTCCAATTTACAGCTAATGTTCCATCGGCTGAGGTCTTCAGACATAAATCACAGTCTGCTGTTGGTGCAATCTTTCGGTCAGCAAAGGCTCCAGTTGCCATAAGCATGACAAGCACAAAAACCCATCCGTTAGAGAACAATCGTTTCATGGTGTACTCCTTAGTATTCATTTAATCGTGGACCTTTTATTAGGCTCATAAGTGTTAAAAATTTTACCATAGAAAATCAGCACTTATTAATAAGGCGCATATTTCTCTGGTTAAACACCAAATATAGAGTTAGCTCAGAACCAATTCAAGGCTATTGCCGAGTGCTTTAAAGATGACATGAAAATGAGATATATTAGAGATATAGATATAGGGGGTCTTAACTTTTGACTAGTTGGCCAAACCAAATCCGCATGGAAATCCCAGTTAGTGGGGCATATTTCGGGTTGAATCCCAACTCAGAAACAGGTGTTCTACCGGAGAAATCATGGAAATAACCCATTTCGACACCCCAGGTCTTTCGAAAATTACGTCCATAAAGCAATCCAAAGAGATGCACTTTGTCACCCCAAAAACCTGAGGGGATATAAACATATCTAAGACCGAGATACCCATAATTGAAAGCATCGACATCAGTTTGCTTAAAGACCTTACCGTCTCTCCGAACCGTCTTGGTGCGATCTTTCCGGGAAACATTATAATAGGTTGTTTCAAAGGAACTCTGCTCGGCATAGGTTGCCGCAAAATTCACGGTATGTAATCTGGAACCCTCATCTCTAAGGGTAACGGTTGCGTCTACGCCACTCCCATGCACGGGTAGCATCCCAATCCGAATTCCGGCATCCATTTTTGGACCCATCCCTTTTCTGTAAACGAATTGCGGGATCATATTTTCTGCAGAAAGAACGACACCCTGATAGCTTTCATCTGGCTTAAGCGGTTCGGGAGAAATCACGGCGTGTGAAGTACAGGAAACTGCAAGCGTGCTAAGCAATAAACATAAAAGATAATATTTCAAATTTTTGAGCATGTCCTTGAATTTCCCCGCAGGTGACATTGATGACAAGACTTTTGTTATCAATTTATCAGCTCTTTAAATTGAGAATCCCTGTCTTCGCTGCTCACAGTTCAGGCAAATATCTCAGTGCTAGCTTGAACGATTCATGTACTGGTTGTGTTTTTTGATAAAGCACCAAACTATTTTGGACAACAGTGAAGCTGGTTAGATTATCAGCATGGATACTAAACAAGCAATCGTAAAAAACTGGATCTATCGTTACACAGGAGTTGAACCAGAAGCCTTTGGCGATAGAATTTTACTGACAAATTTTAGAAACTATGTTGAGAAGTTTGCTCATCGATTCGATGTCCCTGTATTTGGAGAAGATCGCTCCATGATCGTTTCAACCAACAAGGATGGATTGAGCATTATCAATTTTGGGATGGGCTCTGCCAATGCGGCTACCATCATGGACCTGCTTTCAGCTATAGATCCCTACGGGGTGCTCTTTTTGGGTAAGTGCGGTGGATTAAAGCAATCTACAGATCTGGGCCATTTTATTCTTCCGATTGCAGCTATCCGAGGTGAGGGTACCAGCAATGATTACCTCCGGCCAGAAGTACCAGCCATGCCCAGCTTTAAGATACATAAATACATTTCACAAATACTGGTTGAAAAGAATCTTGATTACCGAACTGGCGTGGTTTACACCACCAATCGCCGGGTTTGGGAGCATGATGAAGTTTTCAAGGAATATCTAAAAGAGACTCGCTCCATTGGCATTGATATGGAGACAGCAACCATCTTTATCACCGGTCTGGCAAATAACATACCTCGTGGAGCTTTATTGCTGGTTAGCGATCTTCCCATGGTACCAGATGGTGTCAAAACCGAAGCCCTGGACCAAAGTGTCACGAAGAAGTATGTTGATCTACACCTGGATATTGGCATAGAGGCCATGACACATATTGCTGATCAAGGTGAATCAATCAAGCATTTCTCGTTTTAATATTATTGTATGACCAGGCTGGGATTCGAATCCAAGCCTGGTTATGACACAGGACCTGCCATTAATTAAAAGTCAATGATTTTTGGTTTTGAGCGCTTCGAGTTCCCTCAGCGAGACAGACTAGGGTTTCTTGTTTTGTCTTCCTGAGGTGTTCGAAGAACAGTCTCGAAGGATGGTGATATAAGTGTGACTCACGTTTCAAGTTCCCTTCAGTCTACGCTTGTCAGCTTCGACCCGACAGGCAGCGAGACAGAATGGAATTGATGCAACGCATCAGGACATTGATGAGTTATACCAGTTGAACTTCAAAACTGCATCCAACTTCTTCATCTTTTCCCATTTTACTGCACTTAAAATTCTCACCATAGCTAGCGCTGTGCTTCACATTTGAAGTTTGTAAAATGAAAAAATATCTTGAATTTGTGATGCACCTTTGAAATACAATTGGTATTAAAAGTCGATGACTTTTGGTTTTGAACGATTTCCATGAACATCACAATACTGCGTTGGCACGGTTCCAGGCAAAAAGACCTCACGTTCGGGTGTGCAATATTGAGTTGCCAATTTGTGGGTTTCAGAACAAACATTGGTAAAAATGACTGACTCTTCCGGGACCTCAAATTCCTGGCGATCCCAATCCAGACTATCATATACAGCTTTCATATACTGGGCCCAAATAGGAACTCCCAGAGCTGATCCTGACATGCGAGGACCCAGACTGATGGAAGCATCGTCCATACCTACCCAAACAGCCGTGGATAAGCGGGTGGTAAATCCAACATACCAAGCATCAGTAAACCCGGTAGTTGTGCCTGTCTTTCCACCAGCTGGTTCATGAAAACCGAACCTGCTTCTGGCGCCAACACCTGTTCCTCGGTTGGCAACTGTTTCCAGAAGAGATAACATGATATAGGATGTTCCACGCCCCAAAACTTCCTTTCGATCCGGGCTATAATTACGGAGAACCCCACCAAATCGATCCTGGACGGAGAGAATTCCCAGGGGCTGGATCCAAATACCCAGACGAGGATACACAGCATATGCGGCAGCCATTTCAATGGGGAAAACTCCGGAAGCACCCAAGGCAAGTGCATCACCAGGATATAGTCTCGTAGTAATACCCATGGCTCGGGCCTTTTCAACCACCGCTGCAGGAGCAATGAGCTCTTGAATAGTTCGAACTGCAATCAAGTTGAGCGAACGGCGAATTCCTTCTCGCATGGTGGTTTCACCGCCCATACTCAAATCATAGTTTTTCGGGCGCCAATCCGTGGAATCATTGGTCCCCAGCTTGATAACGACAGGCTGGTTTAAAAGAGTGGTCGTTACCGGATAACCATTGTCGATTGCTGCGGTATAGAGGAAGGCTTTGAATGACGATCCAGGCTGACGTCTCATCTGAGTCGAACGATTCCATTTTGATTTATTGAAATCTTTGCCACCCACCATGGCTTTAATCTCACCTGTTTCCACATCCAGGGATATCAGTTGGGCCTGAACTGTTAGCAAATTCTCAATCTGATGCGTCATTTCGACAGAATCTGAAATCATAAGACGTACGGTGTCAACAGTCAGATCAATATTGTGTCTTTCGAGAATGTTGCCTAAGGCTTTTGAGGTTGAATCCAACATGCGGGCATCAAAAATGGCTTGGACTCGTTCCAATTCTCTGGCGACAACTTCGTTGGCGATGGTCTGCAAACGGGTATCAAGGCTGGTATAAATAGTTAGACCATCCCGATAAAGATCAACTCCCATTTCATCATCTTCTTTTTCAAGCTGTCGACGCACATATTCACCAAAATGAGGAGCTACATTGGCTACATCAACACTATCCGGGATATAGGTTTCAATGGGAAGTGCTTTGAAATAATTACGCTCCACTGCGTTGATGGCTTTTTCTCGAAACATGCTGTTGATAACCACATTGCGAATATGTCTGGATCGATCGGGGTGCGTAATAGGTGAATAATAAGCAGGTGCGCGTAGCATCCCCACCAAAATAGCACCTTCATCCAGGGTAAGATTCTCAACCCGTTTGTTAAAATATTTGGTAGCCGCCGCCTGGAGACCATAAGTACCATGACCGAAATATACGGTATTCAGATACATGGTCAGGATCTCTTCTTTGGTGAAGGTGTGTTCAATTTGCACGGCTGTGATCAGCTCACGGACTTTACGCAGATAGGTTTGCTTAAATCCAATTCGAGCGTAGAGACTACGGGCCAACTGTTGGGTCAAGGAGGATGCCCCGCCGTGAATTTCTCCAGTAAAAACATTTAGTGTGATGCTATAAATCGTTCGGAAAAAATTCATGCCCCAATGACTGTAAAAGCGCTGATCTTCGGTTACGATGAGGGCTTTTTTTACGTGAGGTGGAATTTCATTAGATTTAACCAGGGTTCTCTGGGTAGTAAAAAGTTCCTGGATCACCTGATCATCTGCGGAGACAATACGCGTGATCAAGTCAGGATCATAGCGTTCCAATTCATCCAGGGAGGGCAGGTCTTTTGATAAAAAGAACAACCAGGTAAATAAGCCAACGACAAAGGTCAGCGACACGATTGAGGCAATATACAGCCTGTGCTTAAATTTCTGTCGACTACCCCTGGTTTGGAACTGTTTCATCATATCTTACAATTATAAACTTATATGCCTGTCTTGTTCACACGTTTTTGAAGCAATTAGCTAATATTTCATCTAATCCAGGCTCAAACATAATTAATGCTGGTATTCTCTTCCATGGGTCCGACACAGGGCAGGCGATATCAAACTGAGCAAGACTCAAAAACAGCATATTGCACAACCCCACTCCATCACTATATTTTTTGCTTCACCGCTAGCATAGCTGTTCAAGTATATGAGCAGTAATGAATGTTTTAAATTAAGAGGAAGCTCTTCCATGTATACGTTCAGAAAATATGATCACGATAAGGACCTGGATGCTGCTAAAAGAATCTGGCATGAAGTGCAATGGATCGATGATGAAGCTGGTGAAAAGTCCCTGGATGTCTTCCTCAAGAAGGGCAGATCCCTGGTGGCCGAGCTGAGGGGAAGTGCAGAATGCTTGGTCACAGCAAACCCAGGTAAACTCAGATATCTGAATGAAGACTTAGCACTTTCAATTGTAACCTCGGTTACAACAAGCAGAATTGCCCGTAAACAGGGTCTGGCAAAAAAACTTACTGCCCGGCTTATTGCTGAGGAGGCCGAGGCAGGGGCATTGGTTTCAACCCTGGGAATATTTGAGCAAGGGTTTTATGATCAACTGGGCTACGGGAGTGGCAGCTATGAGCACTGGATGAGCTTTGATCCGGCAGACATAGCAATTGATAAAAAGATCAGACCCCCCCGCCGTTTGAATGGAGCAGACTGGAAACTGATGTACCAGGCACTTCAAAATCGGAGACAACATCATGGTGGCGTTACTTTACTTGCCGAGCATTTACTCCAAGCTGAAATGGGGTGGTCGAAGAAGAGTTTCGGTCTGGGTTATGCTGATGGACCACATGGAGAGTTGACACACTATTTCTGGGGAACCAGCAAGGATGAAAATGGTCCTCTCATCATATATTCCATGGCATTTCAGACCAATGAGCAATTTATTGAATTGATGGCTTTAATTAAGTCTCAAGGTGACCAAGTTCGTCTTGTGAAAATGAGAGAACCTGCTGGAATACAACTTCAGGATTTGGTTCAAGCGCCTTTCAGATCCAGAATTGTGACCGAGAAATCAAAATTTGAGCATATTAATAGAGCCTCGGCCTACTGGCAGACCAGAATTTGCAATCTGGAAGCCTGTATCGCGGCCACCCACTTGAATTCAAGGTCCTTGCGGTTTAATCTGGAACTCAGTGATCCCCTGGAAAAAATAGTTAATCCAGAAATGGCCTGGCGGGGATGCGCAGGGAGATATACTATTGAATTGGGGCCAACATCCAAGGTGACCTCAGGATTCAATGAAGGATTGCCAACCCTGGTCGCTGACATCGGCACATTTACTCGATTGTGGCTGGGAGTTAGACCAGCCACTGGTTTGCTGGTTACCGGTAATTTGAGTGGCCCAGAAACACTTATCAAGGATCTGGATGAAGTGCTCTGTCTTCCAAATCCGCACCCAGACTGGGATTATTAATCGCCAGGGTTAACAGCAAAATTTGTTAATCGAACTCATCATTGCACGCATTGGAATGATAACTATATTTTTGGACATTTCAGATTTTGAGAACAAATGGGAGTACGTCCATGCGACGAAGATATTTACCAGCTAGTCTAGTCATTATCGTTATTCTGTTGAATGCCTGTAGTTCACAGAAAGTTGGTGTATACGATGATTTGAATAAGGGCAAAATGGATAAATCATTTGATAAATACAGGGGGACTCCTTACAAGTGGGGTGGTACTGAACCTGGTCGAGGTGTGGATTGTTCAGGATTTACGTCTGGTGTATATCGAGATCAGGGGATCATCATTCCTCGAACCTCCCGCATGCAATACAGCGTTGGAGATGAAGTGTCCCGTGATGAGCTTCAATATGGAGATCTGATATTCTTTGATACTCTGGGTAAGGGTGTTAGTCATGTTGGCGTCTATACAAAGAGCCAAAAAATGATTCACGCCAGTTCCAGCACTGGGGTTACAGAAGTTCCCATGGATACAGACTACTGGATGAAGCGTTATATTGGGGCGCGACGACTCACCGGCTCAGATCTTCGCTCTGGAGAGGTTGGTGGGGAATTTCATTTGTTACCCAAGGCATATCCAATTCGAGTTCGCAGGCTCATAGATGTTCCCACCGCAGATGTTATTGATAATCGGTTTATCGGTCTGGATATTCAGAATGATGCCCTGGGAAATCTCCGGGTTGCCGGGGCGGTGAGTATCTGGAATCGCTGGGAGTTCGGGGCAGAGTTTCAAGTAAATCAATTTCTTGGTCACGATATGGATGATTTTGGATTTGAATTACCTTTCGTAAGCACCAAGTTTCGCATCTGGGAGCAGAAAGGGAAGATACTACCCTCACTGGCAATCGGCGCTGAAAGCAATAGCAGAAATTGGACGGTAACTACAGATACAAACTCCGTTGAAATCGTAGAAAACCGCTGGAGTCCACCTCGCAACGCCTATGTCGTAGCTTCATATAAATATGAGCGATTTAAAAAATTACACCTCGGTCGAGGGCGTGTAAGTGGTGGTATGGCCATGACTGATTTGTTTGCCTATCATGATACTTCAGCCCATTATGATGGAAATGAAGACACGTTTTTCTTTCTTGGGGTAGAACAACAAATCACTCGCAGACTCATGACAACCCTGGAATTTGACCATGTCTTTTTAAAAGATGTGGGAATGACCTGGAATATGGGTTTTCAGTTCGCCCTGAACAATTCATCCAGTATTGCCTATACCTGGAGAAATATTGGTGCCAAGGAACGCTCATTAGAGCGCGCTATGCAGTTTAGCTATATTCTTGAATACTAGATTGGAGTCTAAGAATGCCTTTTCGTTGGAGACCTGATGGAAAATTTATCAAGAACCTGCCAAACACACGCAGGATTATGCCCTTTCTCATGCATGGCAGGACTGAATCAACGGTCTACTATGAACAACATGTCGAAGTAGAAAAAGCCTGGAAATTTGTAGAGGATTTTCAAAAAGAAACCGGACTCAAAGCCAGCATTTTACATCTGATTATCTGGAGAACCGCTCAGATTTTTAAAGAACGCCCTGGCTTGAATAGGTTTGTAGCGGGGCGGCGTATTTTCCAGCGTGATGGGATTTGGATCAGTTTCTCTATGAAAAAAGAGATGAATGAAGACGCTCCCATCGTTGTGGTTAAAAAGAAAATCGATCCGGACTGGAGTTTTGAAGAGACAGTTCGATATATCCAGTCGGGTATTCAGAAGGGTCGTGAAGGCACCAAATCTGTTTCTGATAAAGAGATGGATCTGGTATTCCTATTTCCAACCTTTATGGTGAGTTTTTTCACGTGGTTACTTAAAACCCTAAATCATTTTGGATGGTTACCCCTGGGTATGATCAAGGCAGATGAATTGTTTGGCAGCCTGTTTATCGCCAATCTCGGTAGCATTGGGTTACAACCAGCTTATCACCATTTATACGAGTGGGGAGATATCCCCATTTTTATGGCCCTGGGAAGCAATGAACCCCGCATGGCTCTCGACGATCGAGGTCGTCCTGCTGTAAAAGATATGATGACGATTCGCTATAGCTTCGATGAGCGTATTAATGATGGTTTTTACAGTATCAAGGCACTGGAGTTATTAAAGAATTTAGTCGAAAATCCCGAGATGATTCTAGAAAAAGAGCCAGCAAAATCTCCCATTGACGAAACACTGGGGATCTAAAATTATATGAACGGAACGGGTGTTCTCACCCCGTACAATTACCTCTATAAAACCATGTTTTAGATTGCGTAAAAACAAATGTCTCTGAAACGAGGAGTGATTATGTCCAACCAGATACGCAAGACCATATTTGTTGTCCTGTTGGAGCTAGTGCTAGCTAGTATCAGTTTATTCAGATTAGGCCAGGTGTTTGATGGTGATTTATACAATTTGTACTATGGTTATTTCGGTGATATCCAGATTCCTTTCGGAGCCTACTTTTTATTGTCGATCAATGAAGAATCGATTCCATTTCTCAGATCCTGGCTGGTGAAATTCGGGATTGTTTTTCTGGTTATGGCAAGCTCAGAAGTTGCCCAGTTTTTTGGTATCGAATTATTTGGAGTGACTTTCGATCCTTATGATATCCTGGCCTATGGAATTGGAGCGAGCCTGGCTGCGATAGTGGACGTAAAGGTTTTTACCCGATACCTCAGCTTTTGGAAAGTAACTGATCATTCCTGATCAGAGAAAATAATTTCAATGAGTGACCACCGATTTCATCATATTTTTGCAGTGCTTCAAGCGCTCTTGGTGACCTTCCTCTGGTCAACTTCATTTATTATTATCAAATGGGGTCTGGCGGATATTCCGCCGATTACTTTTGCTGGATTGAGATACTTCCTGGCCTTCCTGTGTTTTCTACCTTTCATTTTCAAAAATAAATATATGGATGAAATCAAAGGGCTTAGCCCCAGGCAATGGAGTAAGCTGGTGCTGCTGGGTTTTGTTTTCTACACACTTACGCAGGGGACTCAATTCTTAGGGTTATCGCTACTTCCAGCCGTCAGTGTGAGTCTCATGCTAAATTTTACTCCAATCGTAGTCGCCATCATGGGCATAGTATTTATTAATGAAATACCAAGCCGTTTGCAGTGGTTCGGGGTAGCTATTTTTGTCATCGGGATCATCTTTTATTTCTTCCCGATTTCGTTCGAAGGAAATCAGGGACTGGGATTGATGGTCATGACCTTTGGTGTCGTTGCGAATTCTGGCGCAGGAATTCTGGGCAGAGATATTAATAGGCAACGGAATGTTAGCCCCATCGTGATCACCTTCATCAGTATGGGTGTTGGCTCAATCATATTGCTGATTTCTGGTTTTCTATATACAGGTATTCCCACGATAGGAACACAAAACTGGATTTATCTGATCTGGCTGGCGGTAATAAACACGGCTTTTGCATTTACATTATGGAATCATACTTTACGGTCAATCAATGCCATGGAATCAAGTGTTATCAACGGTACCATGTTGATACAGATTGCTTTTCTGGCCTGGTTTTTCCTCGATGAGAAGATTACCACGCAGGAAGGGATAGGAATGGGGATCGCTGCACTAGGGGCAACGCTGGTTCAGTTAAAGCGCAGTAAGGCTTAATTGATTCATGAAAATATGAGGCTATCATTACTGTCCCAACCGCTTCCATGGACATAATTGATTAATCCCACTTTTAACCATGCAACAACTACCAAGCACGAAACCTAAATTTATAATCTGTGAAGATCAGTGTTAATCTGTGGCAAAAGGGAAGTCATTTTGTAAGAAACTGGAGTAACATTGATGTAGAAGCATGAGTATTGTGGATTGGAGTTCTATTAACTACATTCGTCCACATACTCACGATGCTGAGATATTGGTTAAATGTTTTGAATGGTTTACAATCGTTAATTAAGAGAAGAATATACAGGATGGTTTGATGCAACATAGTAATTGGCAATGTCCCAAATGTAAAAACAATGAATATGAAACGGGCCAATTTGCAGCAACTGGTGGTGGATTTGCAAAAATCTTTGATGTCCAGAATAAAAAATTTACAACGGTTACTTGTGTAAACTGCAAGTTTACGGAAATTTATAAATCTAATACAAGTGATCTTGGTAATATCCTGGACTTCTTTACGAACTAGTCCGCCAATTTAAGTTTTACTTAATACTGGATATTTAAATAAATCTAATTGCTTGAGAGGAAAGCATGAGTCTAATAGATCTACTTGCCGCAGCGTTCACGATTGTACTGTTTATCATATTAGCTTATAAAATTTATAATAACACCAAACAGATGCGAGGCACTGCGAAGAAGTCTGGGAGTGGCAAAGCGGACGACATGATGCATGATTTTATGGATCAACCAGTATTGTGGGCCAAGCTATCCAAAGGTCTTGAAGCCAGCGGTCCAGATGAAGAGCTTAGTATGACCCTCATGGTTAATGCAGCATTCCAGGGTTTTGAGGCTCAGTGTGAAGAAGCTGATGCTGGAACGCTTGATGAGAGTGAAATTCTCGCATTAGAGGAAGGTGTTCATAGAATCTGTGCTATGCCGGGTGTGGCAAAGTATCTGGAAGACCTAAAACCGGATTTCTCGCAAAGGCTGCTAGCAATTATTGATCAAACCCCCTAGCCACTATTGTTTTATCAATCAACACAGTTTGTTCTAAAAAATTCATAACATATACAAATCGATCTATTCAAAACTTAAAACATCATGAGTATTGATTTAAGCAAAGTATTTGATCTCAATAAGAACATTTTTATTGAAGCCTGTGCCGGTGCCGGGAAGACCTGGCTACTTTCAAAACGCTACTCAGCTATCATGGATGATTACGCAAGGCAGCAACAACAGGATAATCTGCTTTCCAGAAAAGATGCTTCAAATATTCTGGTTATTACCTTCACTCGCAAAGCCGCGGCAGAAATGTCCGGACGCATTTATGAAGATTTGAACAAGCTGCTTAATAATGAAGCCCTGGACAATGTGGATGAGAATTTTGGTACAAATTTGCGTTCTGCCCCTCAGAAAATTAAAATGCATCTGCGTTCTACTTTTTCAAAAAATTCTATATCTACCATCGATTCATTTTGTGCTCAGATATTAAGGGAACAGGCAGAACGTCTGGATATCGATCCAGAATTCCGGATTCAAGATGAGGCTGACACGCAGCGCATGGAGCTGGAGACCTGGGAGAATTATCTGGGGGACTGCAGTCGCAACAATGATGAAGACTTAAGCATATTACTGGACCACCTCTCGGTTCGGCACATCAGTGAGTATATAAAAAAATTTCAATCCCATGCTCAGCTTATGACGGGGTGGCTGGAGCATCAGAGTAGTACCTCAACAGAAGCGCTTCAATCTGAATTCAAGAGGATGCATCCGCTTCCACCAGCCTTGCAAGAGATAGAACCTGCCCTGATTCAATTGGTGGATGGACTACCCGCTGCCAACGACATGCAGGATTCCAGCCACTCTCAATATTCGGATCTAAAAGATCTGCTGGAAATGTTAAGCAATCCCATTGAAGATGATTATCGCTATGGACAGGAATTATTGGAGTTTATCAGGCGCATTGCGCTAACCAAAAACCGCAGTAACTATTTAAAAAGCCCCAGAATTCCAGCTGCGATCTGGCCTGAGGATTTTAAAGATGAAATCAGAGTGCGCTTAAGAGCTTTCAAGGAGAGAGCTGAGCAGCTCTTCCCCTATGAAACCCTGATGCACGGTATCCCCAATCTATGGGACTTAGAAGCCTGTATTGTTAATCATCATCTCGCTAAATTCTTTCTGGGTTATTGGGCGGTTTTGAATCAACGTCTCAAACGCGAAGGTATCCTCAGCTTTAATGAGGTCATGCTAAAAACCAGAGAGATCCTGGAGGATGGGGCGGTAGCAACTCAATATGGTCAGCGCTACCAGCATATTCTCTTTGATGAGTTTCAAGACACCAATGACGTACGCTGGGATATTGTGCGGCTCATAGCAGAAGCTGGTCAGGGAGTCCTCCGTGATCAGGGACTCTTCATTGTAGGGGATACCAAGCAGTCCATATACCGATTTACCCAGGCAGATGTTCAGGTTATGAATCGTGTCCAATCCATTATTGATGATGGTGGTGGGTGGGTACTGACTGCAGACGAAACCTATCGTTCATCTCAAAAATATGTATCATCTGTGATTAATCCCTTGATCAGTACAGCTTTCCCAGGTGAAGATGATCGACAAAACCTTGAATTATACGAAACTATATTTCGTCCATCAAATGCAGCTAAAAGCATATCAAACACTGGCAAAAGGACAGAGTTAGCTCGTTGTACCTTGAATGTAGTACTGGATGATGAAGCCTCCAGGGGTCATGCAATTGATATTATTAAGACAGCTGACCTGACTCTCGATTGGCTCAAATGGATAAAAGTAAATGGGCTTGAGCCAGAGAGCGGACCTAGCATTGGAATCCTGCTTAGAGCCTTCACTCATATCCTGGACTATATCCGCATCTTCACCAGTAAAGGCATTGAGTTTGAAGTTTTGTCGAGTAAGGGATTGTTTGAGCAACAAGAGAGCTATGACATATACCACCTGATTAGCGTGCTGGTTAATCCTCTGGACGACCTGGCTCTGGTGGGTGTTTTGCGTAGCCCTTTCTTTGTGATGAAAGATGCTGAGATTCAGCGCCTAAAAGATGTAGCCCAAGATCGAAGTAGCTCGGGTTGGGTATGGAGCGGATTAAAACAGTTACATCCTGACATATGTGACACACTAAGAGACTGGCAGCAGGCCAGTGCCCGGGAACCACTGGATCGCCTCATTGAGAGGATTATTTCTGAGGATGAAAGACGTTTGAGTTGGATTTCTGAAACAGGTGGTGTACTGAGGCTGGCAAATCTGGATCGTATCACTAACAGCATTCATCAGCTTTCCCTTGATGGTCTGGGCATCCGCGAGATACATGAATATTTCAAATTCCAGATTCAGCATGGAGATGCTTCCCAGGCGGAACTCCCAGGGACCACCAGGGTTCAGATTCTTACCATTCACAAAGCCAAAGGGCTGGAATATCCTGTAGTGCTTTTACCGGGCATGCAAACACAAATCCCTTCTGACAGAAGTGGTGTATTTATTGGTCGTCATGATGGTGACTGGCAGGCCGGTATCACGCTGGACTCCAGAACTGCCAGCCACAAAACCTGGATGTATGAGCAGATTAAGGAACAGACCAGGGCTGAAGAGGAGGCCGAAGATAAAAGGTTGTTCTATGTTGCTGTGACCCGAGCGAAGTTTGGGGTTGGCTTTGTCGCTAAAATCAAGCCGGAAACAAGAGCCTCAGCCACGTCACGCTGGAGCCGTTATCTGCAACCGGTATTTGACCTTGAACTTGATAAAGACCTGGCGCTTAATGATCCCCTTGCCTTAAAACAGGAATGGCAGCAAAGATCGAGCAATGATGTGATTTATGATCTCACATCAGGATCTGATATTCTTCGCTCGGAAGCCGCTAAACCCGTCACTGTGGTCGCTGATATCAAGAGTATTGACCCTGTTATGGAGCCTTTGGTCTATAGCGAAATTTCTCCCCACACAATTATGACCTGGATGGATCAGCGCCATTATTCCGGCTCGGATGAACGGCAGGTCGGTGATGATTTAGGCTTGGAAACCTCAGCACTCACCTTTGGTCGCCTGCTGCATAGAGCAATGGAAATGGAATGGTTTATTCCTGAGAACCATATTGATGATATCAAACTATTCCTGGAGGATGAGGATGTTGTTGATCAGGCAGCACAGGAGCCCTTTCTTATTGATCTGAAGGATTGCCTGGAGACCTACCGTGGCAGCGACCTTTCTAATCGACTGGCCGCTTTGCCAGATGTCAACCGGTTACCAGAATTGCCTGTTTTCGGTTATCTAAGTAGCAATACACATGTGTTTAGGGTATCTGGTATCATCGATTTACTCTATCAATCTGAAGGTGAATGGGTTGTTCTCGATTACAAGACTGACAAAGAGTTACCTGACCGGGCTCAGTTGAAACAACACGCCTACTGGTATCAGATCCAGACCTACCTCTGGATGCTCAAGTCTTTATACGGGATACAGGCTCGTGGAGAATTGTACTTCAATCGGTTTGATACACTCATTCCCATCACTTTTGAGGAGGAAGCCTACTTTGCCGGTCTTACTCGTTATGACCATGGTCAAGGCTTAAGACCAACATTACCAGGTGCCCAGGATCTAAACCATAACCTGGTCGAAATTTTAAACCGTCAGGATGATCTGGCAGAAGTGCTCATCATAGAGCCGACAAAAAATAGTGGAGAGCTATTGGCTCAATCACTGGCCAGGCTTGGACTCAATCATCCCAGACTGCAAATCATGACTTTGGGTGAAGTTCGCAAAATGACTGAGCCAACTGGTCGACGACTAACACCCTATTTGACTCGCTTGGGTATAGCACAACTCTCCGGGAAACGAATGCAGTGGGGTGAAGTCAATCGCATGGCAGAGGCTTTCTATAAGGCAACAGGTGGTGAGTCTGTCGCGGATGGAAAACAGGAACTTTATGCTGAATTTTTGGGTTGGTGCGAGAGGCAAGCTATACAGACTCCTGGACAAAATGCTGACTTAAAACGTCTCTCGGCATCGACAAAAATTATCGTGAACTCAATTCATTCCACATCTCCTGCAGATTATGACTTTTTAAATGATCTTGCAGATAGTCATGACTTGATATTTTTCGATCCACTCAGGGATGGAAAAGCCAGCACTGGTTTTAACATGTCCATTGAGGACTGGATGTCACAGGAGGAAATGCCCTCCGATGATAAACGCCATTCCTACACACCCTGCTTTTCCATTTATGAGGAAGCGGTGCTGGTGGGTGCTCAAATCAGACAACTCATCAAGGATAATGTTGCACCAGCTGATATTCGTATAGCGGTATCTTCAATGGAGCGCTATGTCCCTGCTATCAAACGTGTCTTTGACCAACAGGGTATTTCGGTGCGTCTGAGTAAACGGGAACCTGTCATGGAACGACCGGTGACCCAGCTCGCTTTTGCTCTCATTCAGGGTAGGCTCCGTAAACAGGTTTCCTGGGATGTGGCCATGTCAGTCTGGCTCCATCCGCTGGTTATTCCAAGTGGTGCAGAGGGTTATGCGAGATTGAAGCTCGATATCGAAATGCGAAAACTTGGAGTCACCCAGGTCAGTGAAACCCTACCCGAGATAGTTTCACATCCAAAACTCCAGGAAACAGCCAAAGAACTTATTCAGTTTCTATCTGAGACCTGGCAAACCGGACAACCACTGGGTCTCGTAGATGCCGCTGATTGGCTCATTGAGACACTTAAGCATTTTAAGTTCGCCCACCGTCTGGATACAGGTAGCGTGGCATCAAAATCATATACTTCCCTTAAGAATGCCATCCATGGTATACGTAATGATTGGGCTAGATATTTAAGTCGCAAAGGGAGCCTGGGAGACCTGAATCGTGAGCTGCGGGAGCGAATACGGAGTGTTGAAGTAGCTTCGTCCAGTCAGGGCTTTGGAATAGATGTCATCTCTCTATTAGACACTTTGAACCTGAGATCTGGCCATTTATTTGTCATGGGTCTTACGGAGGGTCAATTCCCTTTGACGATGAATACCAATCCATATTTAAAACCTGCAATCCTCAATCCATGGTTTCTGAATCTGTACTTATTCAAGCGGTGGCTCAGTTTTCCAGGTGGCCAGCTTCATCTAACAGCACCCTCCAGGAACTCAGATGGGGCGGCGCTTCAGGAGAGCACTTTCTGCCAATATTTAGAGAAACTGGAATATCCCAAACTCGCCGTATTAACTCAAGATCAGCAATACATCAAGCTTTCGGGAGGAGTCTTTACTAACCCTGATACTGAAAGACGTATCCGACACAATCAGCTACAAGGGCTTCTGAGTAATGGGGAGTGGCAGGGAAAATTGTATGAGCATGATATCAGCGAGTTTGATCACATCTCGGCTTCTGCATTTGATGAACTGATAAAATGTCCCCAACGTTATTGGTACAGTCGTAAGCTTCGATTGGAAACGGCAGAAACGAATATTGCCGAGCGTGATGAAATTGAAGTGGGCAATCTTGTCCATAAGGTCCTGGAGCGTTTTGGTCAGGATGGTGGGTTTTTATTGGCTAGTGAGAACTTTCCAGCCGCACTGCAAAAATTGGAGAAAATCGCGACCACCTTGCTGACAGAAAAGGAAATCGATCTAGATGCCGATTTGCTACATAATAAGTGGGGCGAATTATATTTTAAAAATTTTCAGGATGTGGAGCAGAACCTGATTGCTGCCATGTTGAAGATAGAGCTTGATGTCCTACCAGCCTTTCGCGAGCTTGGACTGCATGAGCAGGCCTTTGGGGATTTAGATGACAATGCATCCTGGCCCGCCTATGAGATTGAGGGGAGCTCCTTAAAACTTTCTTTGCGAGGAAAAATTGATCGTGTCCTGGTGTCAGGTAATAATGTCTGGGCAACTGATTATAAAACTGGAAAAGTTGATCTTAAAGATAGTCGGGATCTCTGGACCAGTCAGATGCTGTTTTATTATCTGGTGCTTAAAACTCAATATCCAGATCAGGATGTGGTGTTGACTTATGAGCAGATCAAGGGATATAGAGACAACGCCATAGGCATAAAAGGCTACATCGGTGATGTAGAGTCTGACCATCCCCTGATGGAGACACTTCCGTCCCGTTCCAAAGTAAGCCTGGCTATTGGTGGTGAAGCAGAGTGGAGCGTTGATCGAATTAAAGCTGAAACGCTCAGCTATGCTCAGGCACTTGCTGATAACCACTTCCCACTAACAAATCGCGATGAGAAAAAGGCCTGTGCCTATTGTCCCTATGACCGAATTTGCAGAAAAACTGCCTTACCGAGATAAATATCAGAATTAGACATTGATCTGTCATCCTGAGCGGAGTCGAAGGACGAAATGACCAATTACCCGGTGTTACCCCAATGGAGATTTCGACAAGCTCAACCTCCGTTAACCTTCCAGCTCAGCTATATCGCTACCCAGGGATTCCCAATTTTGAAGAAGAGACTCAAGTTCGTCGTCTAGCTTTTGGATGGCCTTAGAAAGCTCGGCAAGTTTGCCAGGGTCGGTGGCATTTTCAGGATTATGAAGCGCTGTATCTAATTCTGATTTATGCAATTCAGCTTTATCAATGTCGCGTTCAGTTTTATTAAAAGATTTTCGCAAAGTTTTAAGTTGTTGGTGTCGGAGCTTGTTGTTGCTGGGGCTGCGAATTTCAGCTTGATCAGAAATGACCTCAACAGACTTTTGATAGTTTGTCAGCTGGTAGGTGTCAGCAAAGACCTTCACAGTTCCATCACCGGCCAGGTAGATGATCGAATCACAAACCTGATCCATTAAATATCGATCATGGGTAATCAAGAGGAGTGCGCCGTTAAATTCCAGCAGGCTCTCTTCGAGCACTTCCAGGGTGGGAATATCCAGATCATTGGTGGGTTCATCCAGAATGAGAATCTCAGCTGTCTCCAGCATGATTTTGGCTAACAAAACACGAGCCCTTTCACCACCTGACAATTGGGAGACAGGAAGTTCAAGCTGCTCCTTCAGGAACAGAAACTTCTTAGCCCAGGCGCTTATATGCAGGGGGCTCCCATGAAATATTACTGTATCACCATCAGGAGCTAAGGCACGTTTAAGAGACACATTCTCATCGGGGAGATGACGTGATTGATCCAGGGTAACTAAATTCACTCCTTGTGCTATTTCAACTTCTCCAGAATCCGTATCCAGCTTACCCCTGAGAATATCTATGAGACTACTTTTACCACTGCCATTGACACCCATAATACCAATTTTCATACGCGGCGAAAGGAAGAGCTCAAGATCTTTGAACAGTAATTGTCCGCCTCTTGTTTTGCTGATTCCCCGAGCATGGAGGAGTTTCTTTGAACGCCGATCGCCAGCTTCAAATTTGAGTCCGGCTTCAGTCTGGAGGTTGTTACGTTGTTTCAATTCAGTAAGATCATCAATCATTTCATGGGCTTTGTCAACCCGATATTGAGCTTTGGTGGTGCGTGCTTTGGGTCCATGACGCAGCCAGTCGATTTCCCTTCTCACCTTGTTTGATAGGGCTACCTCTTCCAGGCGTTGGTCGTTAAGGTATTTTTCCTGGTCTTGAAGAAATTGGGAATAGTTACCTCGGACTTTGAGGTAACCCTGTTTGTAACGACGATCCAGATCCATGATGCGGTTGCACGTGTTTTCCAGAATAAAGCGATCATGGCTTATAATGATAAAGGCGAACCTGGCTCTCTGAAGGAAGGCTTCCAGCCATAAGATACCCTGAAGGTCCAGATGGTTTGTTGGTTCATCCAATAGGACAAGGTCATTATCCTGGGCCAGGATACAGGCCAGGGCCACGCGTTTTTTCCAACCCCCTGACAAAGTATCAGCTACAATGTCCAGGTTAGAAAACTGCATTTGCTCCTGAATATCATTGAGCTGTTTCTGGATTTCCCAGTCTTGGAGGTGGTCAGGAAAATGCTCAAGAATGATATCTCGAATAGAAAGTTGCTCATCAAATATATCGATCTGGGGCAGGTAGGAAACGCGGATACTCGCGCTAAAGGAAATGTCTCCGCTATCTACTTGCTCCTGACTGGCCAGAATTTTTAACAGGGTGGATTTTCCAGCACCATTGGGACCGATGAGCCCAATTCGTTCACTGGGGTGAATGTTGACGGACAGGTTTTTGAATAGGAGAGTATTGCCAAAAGATTTATGGATGCTTTGGGTGGAAATGAGTGCTGAAGGGGTCACAAGTTCTACTTTCTAAACAATTACTACAGGATTAGCTATGCCAAAAACAGGAATCAATATAATAGGGATGACTGATTATGCTATTTGTGTAAGGAGATAATTGTTATGGTAAAATGGTTAAAAAAATATGGTAGTCTATTGAGACACCATAAAAATATTAGTGAAATATTTGAACATGGTTAAAATAATTTTGTCCCAAAAATATTTTGTTTTAGTGATGGAGATCAAGTCAGGGCAAAACGTTATAATTGTGATGTTTTTAATCCTTGTATGACCATACCTCACCCCATATTATGTTCAAAACGAATGAAATGAAATGAATTAGCGCCTAAGGTGCTGATATTGTTTTATTTATTGCATGCAACAAAATAACGGAGGAAGTATGTGGCGTAAATTGTTACTCTTTGGATTGGTAACTACTTTTTGTGTGGGTCTTGCATTTGCAGAGACACAGAAAAAAGCTGAAGCACAGATTAGATCGGCTGGCTTTAGTCAATTAACTAGAGATGCTATTCCATCGCAAATCGCTGTGGTTCGCTCTACTGGCGATTTCATGATATCTATCGTGGATAGTTATGGAGATGGTTGGGACGGCGCAACTATCGATGTGCTGGTAAATGGTGTTGTTGTCCTCGATGATATTACCACAGCTGGAGCACAGGATGATTTCCTGTTTACAGTCGAAGATGGTGATACAGTAAGCACAGCTTATACTAGCGGTAGCTGGGAGAGTGAACATACCTATGCTATATATGACAATGCAGGAGTGATGGTTGCTTCAGACGGACCTAGTCCAGGAGCAGGTGTTAGTTTTGTTGCAGATGTATTTGCCTTAGCCGGCGATTTCATGATATCAATTATGGATGCTTATGCAGATGGCTGGGATGGTGCTTATATTGATGTACTTGTAAATGGTGTTGTTGTCCTCGATGATGTTACTACTGCGGGAGCACAAGATGACTTCATGTTTACGGTCGAAGATGGTGATACGGTAAGCACGGCTTATACTAGTGGTAGCTGGGAGAGTGAACATACCTACGCCATTTATGATAATCTTGGGAATTTAGTCGCTTCGGATGGTCCATCGCCAAGTGCGGGGATTAGTTTTGTAGCAGATGTATTAGAACCCCCAACAGATCCTGAAATATTTGTAAATTTTACTGGTGTAAATCACGGCTTAGTCATGATTGGCGAGACCGCTGATTTAGGACCGGTTTTTGAAATAACAAACGTTGGTGGCGGATTACTGACGATTGTAAGC